>JACCDR010816151.1_pt1 | contig 34672 bp, 50 predicted proteins | sample 7446431 | NCBI WGS metagenome assembly JACCDR01 (sample SAMN15323443, study PRJNA562643) | freshwater metagenome | isolation source: river surface water | place: USA:Blue River Watershed | collected 2017-08-17 | reverse complement strand
CTGGCGGCTGGCTATCTTGATGGGCGGCTCGGTGCCGCGGCTGGTGGCCCGGTAAAGGAAGGCCACGTCTCGGTCATGGGTTTCCAGTTCGTGCCGTCGGTCGCCGCTGGCGCGCTGCTCTGCACGGGCAGCTTGCTCGAGCTGTTCGGCAAGAACTCCGATGATGCGCTGGCGGTGGGGTCCGGCATGTTCGCGGGCAACGCCTACGCGATGGCGAACGCCACCGGAAGGTCCGGTAAGGCGAAGGGCACGATCTTCGGCGCAAGCTCTCCCGAGCTCATCGGCGCACCTGGCGGCGCGGACTTCTCCGCCGCGGTCGGCCTCGATTCCGTGCTCGGCCGCGCGCACGGCTGAACGCCGCGCCCCTGAGTCAACAAACACCCAGGTCAAAACCTGACACTGAAGGAAAACCAAAACCATGTCGTATCAGCAGCTTCTCTCCGGTCGTTACGACCCTCACGGATCCATCGGCGGTGACGGCACGACCGAGATTATCGGCGGTGACGATCTCGATCTGCTCATGGGCGCGGACTCTCTCGATCTGCTCATGGGCGCAGCGGGACCGAGCGTGAGCCAGCAAATGGCTCGCGCGCGCAATATCGACCCCAACGCGGCCGCGGTCGTGCAGCGCCGCCTGGACACCCGTAGGCGCTTCCCGCTCGGTCTGCCGACCCTCTCGATCGTGGCGGGCGCGACGCAAGAGCTGCGCACTCAGCCGCAGTTCCTCTTCCGCCCCGAACGGCTGATCATCCCGAGCGACATCGCGTTCGACCTGCGGATCACCGACGTTCGTGTCGGTACGCAGAGCCAGTTTGCGAGCACGGACCCGATCCCGGCTGCCGTGTTCACCGAGGTCAGCGTGAACACCGCCATCAGCTTCAAGACGGCTGAGGTCGGTAACCTCTTGAGCTTCACCGCGTTCAACGCGTCCGGCGCTCCGGTGAACTTCACCGCTGCGGTCATCGGCACCAGCGCAACCGCTGGCTGATCTCCCTCTCACGACAGCGCGTTCCGGTCGTCGACCCGTCCCGCGCTGAACCCCTAAGATGTTGATTTGCCTGAACCTCCGACAGCCGCAGATGGCCCGCAGCCAATACTTGGCCGCGACCGCTGCCGATGCGTTGAACGCGATGGTTCGCACAAATCTCCGGTTCATCGGCGCCACCCGCTATCAAGGCCACGCGGTGCCGCTGCTGTACGAGTCCGGCGTCCGATACCGAGAAGAGCCCTGGAACGCCAAGGGCGCTCGGGTCGAAGAGTTCGCGGACATTCCCACGGTTTTGGCCCGCAAATGGGGCGACTGTGACGATCTGGCCCCCTGGCGCGTCGCTGAGCTGCGCGCGATGGGCGAGCCAGCCAAGATCCGAATCACCTGGAAGACGCTGCCCTCCGGCCGGCTCTTCCACGTTGTTGTGCGCCGCGCTGACGGCAGCGTAGAAGACCCCTCGCGAATCCTCGGAATGGGAACCTGAAGCCATGCCCCTCCCCGTGCTCCCTCTCGCCCTCGCTGCCGTCGCACTGCTCGCCCTGGGCGCTAGCGGAGGCGGCAGCAAGCCGGCCACCGGCCCAGCTCCAGGCCCCACGCCGCCCCCAAACCTGGACGACTTCCGCGATCAAGGCTTGCCGCCGTCGGTCTGGACGTACCAGCGATCGCGAATCGAGCAGTGGGCGAGCTCGCCCACGAACCTCGGTGCGTTCGCGCGCTGGTGCCTCACCGTGGGATCTCCTGGTCCAGCGCTGGGCGCGCTGTACGTCGCGCAGGTGCGCGGAGGCATGGATCCGCAGAACGCGCAAGCGGCCGCGGCGCAGCTGTTCGGGCTGGCGCTTGCTGACGTGCTCGATCCGCAGCTCAAGAACACGGACGCAGCGACCGTGCAGACGCGCACGCAGCTCGTGAACGCGCTCCCGTCGCTGACGGCGGCCGATCAGTGCTTCGCCCAGGGCACCGCTCTCGCGCGGCAAGGGCTGCCGCGCATGGCAGCGATCTACGTCGCGCGCGGCCTGCTCATCGGCCTGGGTTCGACCGGCGCAGCCATCACCGACGAGGCGGCGCAGAACGTGATCACGCAGGCCAACGCGGCCGTGCAACGGCTCGGCGCGACCGCCGCGCAGACCTTCGAACAGGCGCTCGCCGAAGTGCGCCGGCTCCCGCTCGACGGCTCCGCGACAGTGCAGCAGCAGGCGCGCTCGCTACTCGACTCCGCGACCGATGCGCAGCTCTTCCAGACCGCCGCGCCCAACGCATGGGCATCCGGCGCGCAGCAGACCGCGCGCGTGCTCTGGCGCATGGGCTACCTGCTGGCGACCCGCGATCCGCTGCGCGCGATCGAAATGGCGGAATCCGAGGTAGCGGCGCGGCGGCACACGGTGCCGGCGCTGCCCACCGACGTGGCGCAGTTCATCGCCGCGCAGAAAGCGAGCGGCACGCCGCAAGCGCTCACCACGGCGGCCGCTTGGCTGCGCGCCAACGGCTACCCGGAACAAGCGGCCGAGCTCGACGAGCTTGCCCGCGCGGCTGTGCTCAAGGCGCCGCCGCCCGATCTCGGGCCGATCTCGGTGCTGCAGCCGGGGATCCCCGCGAACCTAGCGGAACTCGCCGCGCGCGCGCTCCGCGACCAGGGCGATCCCGCGGTGCTGCTCAAGCTCGCGGCGCAGATGCGCGCCGCCGGGCTGACGAAGGTGGCGGATGAGCTCGAGGCGAAGGCCGTGGGCATCCTGCAGGCAGCGTCGCTGGCCGAGCTCGCCAAGGAAATCGAGCGTCAGATCGCGGCAGCCAAGGGCGGCACCACCAGCCCCGGCGTTCCAGCGCCGAAGCCGACGCCCGCTCCCGCTCCGCGACCCACGCCCGCGCCGTCCCCGGCCCCGGCTCCGGCTCCGGCTCCGGCCCCGTTCCCCGTGCCCGCTCCGGCTCCGGCTCCGGCTCCGGCTCCGGCTCCGGCGCCCGCGCCCGCTCCGGCCGGCAAAGACCCGATCACGCAGCTCGCGGAAGACATCGCCCTCTCCCTGCTCGCGTTGCATCCCTACCGAAAAGGCACCCACGGCAAGGAGCGCAAGGATCTCGTCACTGCGTTCCAGAAGGCCAAGGGGCTGGGCGTGGATGGCAAGTACGGCAGCGGCGTCGCGATCGCGCTCGCGCAGCATGTGATGAACGTCCCCCCGGTCTTGTACTGGGGCAAAAACGACGTGAAAACCCCGGCGCTGGTCGTGCACCGCCAACGGCTGCTGCAGATGGCGGACGCGGCGGATAAGCTCGGCCAGGCTGAGCGCGCCGCATTCCTGCGGCTCTCGGCAGTGCGCGAGACCGGCCAGGGCGGGATCCCTGGCTACGCCGCTCCGCTGAATCAGGTGATCTCGCTGGATGGCGTGCAGCTGGATCCTCGCCTCCCCTACCTCGACCGCATCAACCCCCGGTAAACCCATGTCGTACACCATCGCGCTGGATCCACTCATGGCCGTGAACAACGCCACCGTGCCGCCCGCTCTCGTCACCGACATGGATCGCGGTCCCACGATCATCGGCTGCGGGTGTGCGTCCGGGACCTTCGGCGCCGAGGATGCCGGCCTCGCGACGCTGCAGATCGCGCCGCAGGTCTCGGCCAACGTGCGGTATTCGATCCAGGGAACGCGCGTCGTGGGCGTGGTGATCGTGCAGGCTGGCGGCTTCACGCACACGATGCCCTTCAGCGTCGATGCGACCCCGATCGTGCGACAGATCGCGCTGGCGCATGCGAAATGGCACGCGGCCCGACACGGCGGCGATCACATCGGCTTCTCGCTGGGCAGCGTGTTTCGCACCATCACCTCGCCGGTGCGCGCCGTCGTCCAGGCTGCCTCGGACGGCGTGAAGAAGGCCACAGCAGTGGCGGCGAAGCTCACGCCCAACGTCGCGAAAACCTTCATCAACAAGGCCGTTGAAAAGGGCAAGGCCGCGATCAAGACGGCCAAGGCCACCTGGAACCACGCGGCCAAAGTCGTCGCCGATGCCGCGAAAAACAAGGCGCTTCAGGCGGTAAAGGCGATCGTGAAGTCGCCGATCACGGCAGGAATCGTCACGGGGATCGCGGTGGCGTTCCCCGCGGTCGGCGCTCCGGCGCTCGCAGTGCTCGCCGCGGCGAATGCAGGTTTCGCCGCGCTCGACAAGGCCAACGCGATCACCTCGATGGTGAAGGGCGCCGAAAAGCAGCTGAGCGAGCTGCTACCGCGCAAGGCCGATCCAGCGGTCGCCAAGAAGATCGCGACCATCCAGGCGGAGATCAAGAAGGCGGCCCCCGAGGTGAAGCGCTTGCAGGCGGCCGCGGCTCCCGTGCGCGCCGCCGTCGCGAAGCTCACGGACGCGGCGAAGCGCGGCGATCGTGTGGCGGCGCTCGAGCTCGGCGCGCTGCGCTCGACGCAGACCGCGCAGACGAAGCTCCGAAACAAGATCGTGGCTGCGGTCGTCGCGAGCCGCGGCGCCAAGACTCCCGCCGAAGTGGCCGCCGCTGAAGCGGTCGCGCTGCGGCGGTATCTGCCGAGCGCGCAGCTTGCGTTGGCGAAGTACCATCCGAAAATGCGTGCGCTGCTGACGAAGGCGGCGCCGGTCATTGCCGCCAAGGCCAAGGCCGTACAGGCCAAGGCCGCCAAGGCGGCGCCAGTGAAGGCCCGATGACGCAGGCCGAGCTGGACGCCGCTTTGCGCGCCGCTCGGGTCGGCGCTGACCCGCTGGCGCCGAAGTCGCCCGCGGTGACTCAGCGCGAGCAGTTCGAAGCGCTGGAGCGCCACCGGAGCGCCCAGCGTTTCCAATGGGTGTGCGGTGGCCTGCTCGCGGGCCTGGGCGTCTGGTGGCTGCACTCCCGCGTCTCTCGTCTCGAGGCGGCGTGCGAAGCGATGCACGCGCCGCCAGCGTCGCCAGAGGTGGACCCATGAGCCTGCAAAAAATCAACGGCGAGTGGGTTGACGTGCTCGACCATCCGGGGGATCGCGGCGAGCCGTGGAAAAACCATCCGTCGTGGGGCGCGGAAAACCGCGTCCGCGTCGATGCGCTCAAGACGCAACCCGTCGCCATCCTCGGCGCGACCGAGTTCCCGGACATGGCGGCGGTGCGCACGGTGCAGTGCGCGCTGAACTACGACGCCGCGAGCTGGCCCGCGGGGTCGACCGGTCTTTCGCGTTCGTTCTCACTCGTCGGGATCCTGGAGTGGGGCGTCGGCGGCGCGCTCCAGCGCGCCGAGTTCGACTTTCAAAACGGCGTGCAGCTCTCGGTGCCGGCGCAAACGATCAAGGTCTCCTGTCGGCTGGAAGGTGTGCTCAGCGACTCGACGCCCGCCGAGCTCGGCGCCTCCGCGCTCATTGCGACGGGCAGCCCAGCGCGCACGCGCCAGCCCACCCGCACGATCACGCTGCAGCCGTTGGGATCGGGAGATCCGCTGGACGTGGTGATCCCGATCCCTGCGTTCGCTCGCGCGTTCGGCTGGACTGCGGCGACCGGCGCCGCTGACGCTGGCGTCGCGATCACCGTGCTGACGGCGCCAAACGCCGCCGCCTACGTGCTGCGCGCCTACACCGCCGCTGCGCTGTCGGACCCGTACATCCGCGGCCAGTTCACGCCGCTGCAGGAAGGCGCCCGCGCGATCCGTGTCGTCGCTGCTCCCGGCCTGGTCGCCGGCGGCCAGGTAGTTTTCTCGCTCGACCTCTGAAGAAAGGAACCGCTCTCATGTCCGCAGCTCGATCCGCTCCCTCCGGTCCCGCCATCACCCCCGAAGGCGGCTCGCCGACCCTCGGTTATCTCGCCACGGCCACGGTAGCCGCGGGCGCCTCCACTGATTGCGCCGTCGCCAACGTGCCAGCGGCTGGCGGCAGTTTCCTGGTAAGCGCCGCCTGTCAGGCTGCCGCCGCCTCCGCGACTACCACCGCGCGCTTCCAGGTGATCTTCACGCCGACCAGCACCGGCGTTCCCGTCGTGCTGTTCACGGTCTCGCGCGCCAGCGTGCCCACGTCGCCGGAGCCGTTCCGCCTGCTCTCGCTGATCGCCAAGGTGCTCGAGGCCGGCAGCTTGGCCGTGAAGCTCGGCAACACCGGCGCGCAACAGCTGGACGCGACCGACGTGGATTGCACGATCCAACCGCTCACGATCACGACCTGATCGGACGCCGTCCATGGGAGCGCAGGAAGCAGCCACCGCGATCCGTAAAGAGTTCACCGCCATCCACGGGCGAGCTCCGACGGATCGCGAGCTGCTGATCCTGCTGGCGCACTCCCAGATCGAGAGCGGGTGGGGCGCGGGCGGTTACCTCGTGTGGCCGATGAGCCAGCCGAATCCACCACGCATCGGCGACAAGACAGCGCCCCGGCGCACTAAAACGTTCAACTGGGGCGCCGTGCAGTGGACCGGACCCGGCGCCGGCGTCGAAGATGTGGATTGGTTCTATGGGCTCGACACGCACGCCGACGGGCGGCCGTACCGAGCAAAAATCCGCATCTATCCCGACGACTCAGCGGGCGCGCGAGACTTCGTGCTGAACGCTACGAAGTACCGCGGTCGCGATAAAACGGTGCTCCCGTACCTCGACCGTGGCGATCCTTACGACTACGCGCAGCGGTCCCGCGCGAGCGGCTATTTTGAGCTGCCGGCAGACAAAGCCGGCGCGGCGTTCTTCAATGCCGCCAAGAGCCTCTCGGCTCGGCTCGGCCTCCCTCCTCCCGTCGTCGGCGGCGCCAGTGGCGGCGCTTCGTCGATCGGGACAGGCTTGACCGGTGTTGCCGCGCTCGCGTTCGCTGGCGCTGCGTTCGCCCTCTACTGGAGATCACGACCATGAGTTCCAAAGCACGCACCTCGCCCTCCGGGCCCCCGATCATCGTCGCCGGCGGCGCCGCCGTCACCCGCACCCTCACATCTTCGCTCGGTGTGCAGAGCGCCAACATTGGCGCCGCCATCGCCGTCGAGCGCGGCAGCTACATCGCTAACGCGCAGGTCCCCGTGGTGGGCACCGCCGCCGGAGCGATCACGCTGACCTTTACGCCTTCGGGCGGCGCTCCCGTCGTGCTGATCACCAAGTCCTACAGCGTGGGCACCACGCAGACGTTCCAGCCGGTGTTGGCTCAGCTGCTCGACATCCCCACCGCGGGAAGCCTGCAGTGGGCCGTGGCGAACGCCTCGGGAACCGCGAACATTGTCGACGCCAACGCCCTGGTGCAGCCGTTCGAGCTGACTCACTGACCCGCGCGGCGCGTGCTGAACGCGCGCGCCGCTTGCAACAATGGCGCACGCGGCGCACACTGGTGAACCAACATGCCCAAGCTCGACAAGACGATCGCGATGCTCGACAAGGCGCTTGCGAAGGCAGCGCACAAGCCGCTGGCTGCGGTAGGTGTCTCTCAGTGGCGCATCACTGTCGAGCGGGCGGCCACCGGCAAATACATCGCGACCGCCCAGCGCGGCCGCGAAAGCGTGGTCGCTGGCGGCAAAACCCGACAGCTCGCCGAAGAAGCCGTGGTGAACCGGCTTCGCGCGGGCGGCTACGCGCTCTGAAGGGATCATCCAATGCTCGACAAGACGATCGCAATGCTTGACAAGGCGCTGACGAAGAAGGCGCCGCGCAAAGCCGCCAAGAAGGCGCCGCGCAAGAAGGCCGCCAAGAAGGTCTCGTCAAAGAAGGCGAAGACGAAGATTGCCAAGAAGGCGAAGGCGAAGCGCAAGACCTCTCGCAGCGGCGGGCGCTACGATCGCGATCGTCCGCACGCGGCCGCTGCGACGTACAAGAGCCTCGCGAAGAAGAAGGCGCCGGCGAAGAAGAAGGCGCCGGCGAAGAAGAAGGCGCCGGCGAAGAAGAAGGCGCCAGCGAAGAAGAAGGCGCCGGCGAAGAGGTACCGGGGCCGCAACACGCCCGAAGCAATCCACCCGATCGCTCGTGGATCAGCCACCGCAGCTGATTACCGTGAAGCTGCGCGCCTCGAAGACTTGGCTGATGCGGCGCGACGGGATCGTGACTACGACTCTGAGCGTTACTTCAGAGCGCAGGCGAAAGCGCTTTACTCTCGCTAAGCTCGGACCATGACCGCGATCATCGGCGACCTTGGGTGCATGGGCGTGGATCTGGAGAAGTTCCGCGCCCAAAACCGCGTCCCGATGTACCGCAACCAGTGGAACCGCTGGATCCTGATGCGGACCACGCGGGACAACCCGAGCGACCTCGATGCGGTCGCCACCATGAAAGCTGCGTTCAACAAGTGGAACCGCGATGAGCGCTCGTGGGGGCCGCTCGATCTGCTCGTGGAGACGGCGATCCCCGACGGTCCGCGCGCAGGAACGCGCGCCGTGCGGATCGGAAACTGTGACTACCTGCACGCGGTGAAGGTCTCGACCTCGCCGCTCGGCTTCCCCCGCGAGCTCTGGCCGCGCCTCCTCCCTGCCGGCAAGCTCCCAGCGCGCCGAGAGTCGGTGGATCCGGTCCCGACGCTCAGCACGCCCAAGGCGATTTGGGTAGAGTGTGCCTTTGTGTGGCGCGGCGCTTCGGAGTCGGTGCCCTGGCCCGTGCTCACGGACTCGATGCTGCGCCCCACGCAGGGCTGCCCGGTCGACGCAGATTGGATCCTGGACAGCTGCGCCACGCCGCCGACAACCGAGCCGGCACCGCTCGAGCGCACGCCCGTCCAGAAAGGCGTGGAAGAATTGGGCACCCTGGTCCCGACGATCGTGGTCGGCGGCGTGCTCGTCGCCCTGGGCGCGGCCGCGGTGCTCGCTATTCAGTCGCGACGCTGAGCTTGCGCGATTGTCGCGTGCGGCGTAAGCTCGTCGCATGCAGCAACCCAAGGAACAACCCCGATGCGCTCGCGCGCTGCCGTCCGGCTGAGCGCGCTTTGTGCGCTCGATCACTCGCTGCTGAGGCGCCTTGCCAGCCGCAGCAATCTGGCGCGCTGGCGCGCCGGCACCACCCGCCCGAGCCTGCAAGCGATGCTGGAGATCCAGCGCGCGACAGGCATCACTCCGGCCGACTGGGCCGAGCCTGCTTCTCCGTCCCTCTGCCCCCTGTGTGATCACCAATGGCCCTCGACGTTTCCCCACCCCCTGCAAGGCTGCTCCAATGGTGCCAAAGGCGCCTCGGACAGCTCACCGAAAACGGCTCAATCGTCCGCGTCGAGCTCTGGCACGACCGAGACGGAGGCCAGCCCGTCAGGATCGACACGATCCACACCCGAGACGGCGCCAGCCCCGACGACGTCGCACAGCAGCTCGCGGACGCGGCGCGCGGTGAGGCGGAAGCCTCGCTGACGGCGGGCTCGCTGCGCTTTGAGGCGGCGATGTTCGACAGCTCCGACGAGCGCGCGCGCCCGGTGTCGACGCAGCCGTTTCTGGTCGATGCGCTTCCGCGTGCGCCGCGTTTCGGTGAGGCGCCACCGAATCGCGGCGGCCACACCAGCGCGACGGACCAGGGGATCGCGGCGCTGGTGCGGGCCAGCACCGAGACGCAGCGGCTCTTCGTCGAGAAGTTCGACTCGATACTTCAGACGCAGGCGCGCCAGGTCGATATCCTATCAGCGCGCAATGCAGAGCTGATGCAGACCAATTTCGCGGCCGCTGAGATGATCAACCGGGTAATGCACGACCAGCGCGCGCAAGAGGCGGAGTTACTCAAGGTCCAATATGGGGAGCGCCGCAAACAACAGGTGTTTGAGACGGGAATGGGATTCCTGCCGCTGTTGCTGGCGCAAGCTCGCCCCGGCACGCCCGCTGCGACCGCGCTTGCGGGCAAGGCGGAGGACCCGCTCCGCGTGGCGCTGCGCGGATTCCTGCAAGGTCTGCAGCCTGAGCAGTTCATGCAAATTCTCGACGTGCTTCCGCCCGAGAAACAAGCCTTGCTCGGCCAGGTCGCGACCATCGTCTCAGAAGACCTGGAGAAGCTTGAGCAGCGGTTACCGCCAGAACCACCGGAGCCGAAGCCGTGATCGCGCTGAGTATCCGCCAGCCCTGGGCCGACGCGATCGCGTACCACGGCAAAACCATCGAGAACCGCAGCTGGACCACGCGATACCGTGGGCCGCTGCTCATCCACGCCGGCAAGAAACCAGACCCGGACGAGGAAGCCGCGCGGGAGTTCATCGCGCGCGCCGCGAACCAGTTCTCCCCGAACTGCCTTCCAGTGCCCGAGCACCACGGCGGGATCATCGCCCGCGCGCGGCTCGTGGACGTGGTCACCGAGAGCACAAGCCCCTGGTTTGTTGGCCCGTTCGGGTTCGTGTTGGCGGACGTGCAGCCGGTCCCCTTCTTCGCGTGCCGCGGCGCCCTGGGGTTCTTCAACGTTCAGGAGCCAAAGCAGTGAACGCCAAACGCAGGCACCGCCGCCGCCGCCGGCGTCAAAAGCGTCAGCGCCGCGTCCGCGCGATTACAGAGCTACTCCAGAGGTTCAACGAGCGACTTGTCAGAGTCACCACGGATCTGAAAAGACTCCGCTTTATGCGCTTTGGCCGCATTGAGGGTGAGCCGTGAAAGGCGTGGTTCATGCTGTGCTGGCATTCACGGGGATCGCGGCCGTTGCGGCTTTGTTGCTCCTCGTGCGGAACTGCGCCGAGCGCCACGAGAGAGAGGCTCATCGGCTCGAATGTCTGCAGCTCAATAGCAATCGAACCACCGCCGACCTGATTCGCATCTGCGGCGAGGTCGAACGATGAGCGACACCTGCAAGAGCTGCGGCGCCTCGATTCGCTGGGTGGAGACAGAAAACGGGCAACGGATGCCCGTGCGTGCCAGCGAGCCAAAAGGCCCGCGTGATGCCGACGTTCACCAGCCACTTCGCTACCTGCCCAAACGCTGCCCAACACCGGAAGACCCGATGAACCCGAAAGAGATAGCCACCGAAATCGAAAAGAGCCCCGTGCTGCTCGCGGCCTTCCGCGAGATTCAAAGCCACTTGCCTCCGCCCATTCCCCCGTGGGTGTGCCCGTTCTGGCTAGTAAAATCCAGGACCCTTGGTGTCGGGCTGCTGCTGAAGCCGCAGACCTCCGCGCAGCTGGCGCTGGTCGACTTCCCCGACGGTGTCGTCTTCTTCGCAGACTCGACGGAGGAAGCGCTGGAAGGCGCGCGCGCGTGGCTGAAAGAGAGGCGGATCGAGATGAGCCGCCGCAGTCTGCTCCGGTACTTCCCCGGCGATCTGATGCTCGGATCCGAAATCGAGGGTCCGCCGCCTGGTAACTGGATAATCGGGCGGATCGGGCAGGAGCAACCGCGGCCGTGAACCGCTACCGCCCCGAAGACCTGGCGCGTTATCCGCGCGTTCGCGGCGCCGTCTTGGTCGAGCCGAACAGCATCCGCGGCCGCCGCCGCCCGACCCGCGCCGCCCTCGCCGTCCAGAGCCGACTCTGGGCGGAGTCCCGCCCGACGACTCCCGTCGAAACGCTCACCGTCGGAATCGTCACCCACCGCTGGATCGAGGTCGCACCGGTACCGGGAACGCACCTCAACGCGATCCGCGGCCTGGTCGAAGTGACGACCAGCGACGCCACAATCACCGCCGACCTCCACCAGATCCGACCCGTCGAAAGAACCCACCGCCATGCCTGAATCACTCCGCATCCTGCTTCGCTTCGCGCTGCTTCTCGTTGCCGTGCTGCTCGGCGCTCTGCTGCTCACTGAGCCCGTGCGGCTCGTCGTCGGCGGCGCCATCGCGGGCGCCTCGATAGCGCTGGGCCTGGCCTACCTCGCGGTGCACGCCGTGCGGCTGGCCCTGGCGCTGCACCCCGAGCTCGCCGGCGGGGTGTGGGCGTGCCTCTGGTGGGAAGGCGCGCGCGCTCGAGCGCAGACGCGCTTGGCCCTCGCGGCTCTCGTGACCAGCCCCGCCGCCGCGGAGGACGAAACGCCAGAAGCCCCGCCGCCAGCTCACGCCGACGTCGCTCGCCGTCTGGACAAGCTCAACTCGTTGGCAGAACAGATCGGGGACGTGGTGATCGAGCTGGAGGGCTCCACCGGAACGCGTTCCGAGATGTGGCCCGTCATCGCCGATCTGCACGAACAGGTGGAGCGCTGGCGCGCGCGGCTGGCGATAGCCGATGCGGAGCGGCCGATCTCCGTGAACACCATTGCGCCGGCTTCCAAGCGGGAAACTCTGCAATGAAGATCAGAGCCTACGAATCCAAGGGGATCCAAACGCAGATCCCAAACGGCTCGATCGTCCTGTCACCCACTGGCGCGTTCCAACCGCTTTACATCGCGTCCCTCGAATCCGAGCAGCCGTGGGAACAAGAGCTGCTCGTGATGACGCGACTGCACCTGGATTATGCGTCGTGGACATCGCTCGAAGACGCGCAGCTGCGGGCGCTGCGGCATGCCGCCGACAAGCTCACGGACTACCGCCGCCGCCTCGCGGATCTGTACGCAGTTGTCCGTCAGCTCGAGGCCCGCGCCGAGCTCGAGCGAACCGCAAAGGAGCGCGAAAAGGCTGCAGCCACAAGCGAGGGAGCGCCATGACAGGAGCCGAAAACGCTCAGGTGGTCATAACCTTGATCTGGCTCTATGTGGCTGCGCACATGGCGGTCGCCGTCGCGTGTGATGTTGTTGAGTGGCTGACCAAGAGGCGCCGATGAACCGCCCCGCCCGCGCATCCTGGAAAACCTGGACGGCGCCGGCTCCCAGCGGCGTCACCATCAGGATCGATCTGATGGGACACTCGGGGACCGTTACCGCCTGGGGCATGCTCTGCACCGAGCTCCCAGACGGCGGGATCCAGCTGCACGAGACCGCGATGGGATCAGGTCCCGCGGCGCCGGCGGCTCTCGCCGAGCTTGCCGACCTATGCGCCAACGAACCCGCCGGCGCTGAGCTGGAGCCCGATTGGAGCGCACTCGCGGCGCTGGCGCGGCGCGCGCTCGCTGAGGTTGCCAATGAAGCTAGATAAGTGCCCAAGCTGCGGGGTAGTAAACGAACTTCCAGACGTTTGGGGGACGTGGCGAATAGATGTCAAATGCAGCGCTTGCCCCGCTGAACTGTCATTCAGCCGCCGCGGGCGCCTGATTTCCTGGAAGCCAAATCGAGTTATCCGGATCAAAAAAACGTGACCACGCAGAAAACCGAGGTGATCGAACGGCTGCACGTCGGCGACCGCATCGAGGAGGCTCACGAGCAGCTCTTCCCGCGGCATCACTTGCTTGTCGTGGTGAGTGATGAGCAGCCGTCCACAAGTTCGTTTCGTGCTCACCCGAACGTGTTGCACCTGCAGCTCGCGGATTCAGCCGAGGAGGCGTGGACCTGGAACCAGCTGGCTGACGTGCTGCAGCTGGCCGCGCTTGTCGCGCGCAGCGTGAAGGATGGGCGCAGCGCCATGGTGACCTGCGAATGCGGCCTCAACCGCTCCGGTCTGCTGGCGGCGCTGGCGCTGCTGAAGCTCGGCCACCCGGCGCCGGAGGCTATCGACCTGGTGCGCCGCTGCCGAGGTCCACTGGCGCTCACCAATCGCCGCTTCGTCGAGCTTCTCGAAACCATGTGGGAGCACCGAAAACGATGACCCAAGAGCGCAAAACCTGGGAAGGCACCGCCCTCGAACTCGAACCCAAACCCGATCCGGGCGCCCCGCCGACCTGGCGTTCAGTCGACGGCAAACGCCGCCTAGTTCACTGGCTGCCCGATTGGTGGCTAGCGCAGCAGTTTCAGTCCGACGGCATAATGTGCCAAGGGTCGGGTCACTCTGAGAAGGAAGCCATCCAGAACTGCGAACTAATGGTCGCCGGACGCCGCCAACGCCTGCCGCACATTCCCGGCGACTGGGAGCCGCGCCCGCGGGAACCCGCCGCGCCCACCCTTGTCGATCTGCTGCCCTCCTGGGCTGCGGCATACTTCCGCCGATGACCCCTGATCAGTTTCTCTTTGCGACGTGGCGCGAGCTCGTGAACGTCCCCACGCCCGTTCTGCGTCGGTTCCTCGAGCGGTGGGGGCGCGTGGCTGGGCTGTCTCGAGCCTCCGCGGCCGTGCAGGGGATCCGCAGCGGCCGAGACTCGGCGCGCGCGATCCTGCGGATGCGCGCGAAGCGCCCGAGCTCATGGACGGCGTCCGATTGGGAGTGGGCTCGCCGGCAAGTCGCCTTCGTGCGGCGCATGGCGGGAGGTCGCGGCGCGCTCTGGAAGCCGAGCGGGCAACCGTCGCGGCGCCTGCTGTCGCTGCTGCTCTGGGGCCATGACCCAGACGGCTCGGCTGTGGTGGTCGCGTCGATGACTCCGCCGCGTCCGCGCCGATAGTGCGGCGCGCTTGCGCGCGGTATGCTCGACGCATGAGCAAGCCACTGAACACCATTGAGACCTTCGAACAGGTCGGCCGCCTCACGTTCGATCTGCTGTTCGGCGACCTGGGCGACCAAGTCGCGAAGCCGGTGGCGCCCGCCCCGGCGCCGGCGCCGTCGCCGTCTCACGACGTGCGCTCTGCCCCGCAGCCGTCCAACACCGTCGAAACGGATGGGGTGTCGCTGTGACCGCGCAGGTGATTCGCCAGTCCCCGAGCGGTCCGGCGGTGCTCGTCGCTGGGTCCTTCGTTGAAGCCGAGGTGATCGGCGTGGTCGCAAACGAAGGGCTGCGCGCGCTGCAGGGAGAGCCGGGCCTGGTCGCCATCGCGAGCGGCTACGCGGCAGCCGACGAGCCCGGAGGCGGCGTGTTCTCGTGGGACGAGACCGGCGCCGCCAACAATGACGGCACCTTCATCGCCGTGGGCGTGCCCTACGGCAGCAACGTCGCTGGCCCTGGCTGGCGGCGCCTGACCTTCGGCGCTCCGCTGAACGTGGCCTGGTTCGGCGGCGCCACCGGTGGAGGCTTCGACGCGACCGCGCTCGCGCGCATGCTCGAGCTGGTTACGGCAGTCCCGCAGAGCTGGAGCGCGCCGCCATCGCCGGCCCCCGGCACGACTGCGGAGCGGATCTACACGTCCGCAGGAGCCTTCGCCGATGTGGTCCCGACGCGCACCACGCCCCGAACCGTCTCTGGCACCAGTGACACGATCATCGCGGCCGACTGGGGCTCCGTCGTGGTCTACACGTCCGCCAGTGCGGTCGCAGTGTCGGTGCCAGCCGGGCTGCCGGTCGGGTTCTCGTGCACGCTCATCCAGAAGGGCGCCGGACAGGTCACGGTGGCGGGATCAGGCTCAACACTGAGCGGACGAAACGGGCTCAAGACTGCAGGCCAGAACGCGGCGATCGGTATCCAGTACACCGCCGCGAATGAGTTCGTGGTCGGCGGAGACTCAACGCCGTGAGTGCTGTTTTGCGCCGCGGTCCTTCGGGGCCGCCTGCAGTCATTGATGGATCTGCAACGGTGCCGACGATCGGCCGCCTGGCAAACCAAGGGCTCCGGGCGCTCCCTGGAACAGTGGGGCAGTCCGTCACCGTCAGCGGATACGACGCTCCGGGCGACGGTGGCGGCGGCTCGTTCGTCTGGGTCACTACGAGCGCGCGCAACAATGACGGCACCGTGATCGTGCCGGGCGTGCCCTACGGCGCCGATACTGCCGGCCCGCACTGGGCGCGAGTGACCACCGGACCGCTGAACGTTCGCTGGTTCGGCGCGCATGGTGACTATGAGCCGAACGCCGACACGGGCGGAACCTTCGATGATGCGGGGTTTGTGCGAGCAGTGGCCATGCTCTCAGCGCTCCCATTCCGATCGTCCAGGTACACTCTGGTAGTTCCTGATGGCATCTACAAGATTACAACTCCAACCCAGGTGCGTAGCGGGTTACTGATTCAGGGAGAGGGCGCGCCAATCCTGTGGGGCGTCGGTCCCATCGACGCAATTTTGGTCTTTGGCCGTCCGTCGCCTGCCTATGAACTCTCATACGTTGCCGGCGCCGTCGGGCTAACGCTGCTCGGAGAGGGAGTGAGCGCCATCGAAGTGCACGCGATGGAATCGTGCAATATTGACGTAGTTGTGGGTGGTGCGTTCACCTACGGGATCCGATCTGTCCGCTCGGGTGGACTTGGCGGGGTGTCGTACAACAGCACCGTCAAGGCTGTCAGGTTCTCATTTGACCCGGATGTGTATCCGTTTGATTACCCGCCAGCTCCCCAAAATGGTGTCTTCATCCAGGGGGCCTGGACATCCACAAAGCTCCGCGTTGAGTGGTACCAGGTGCCCGACTATTCCGTTTACGTGGAGGGCGGGTTCATTGCTAGTGGTCTCGGCTCGCTGGAGATCTCTGGCATGATCCAGGGAGCTGGATTGTTCGGCGGGATTGGTACGGCAATCAGGCTTGTGAATGCCACCAATGTGGAGGTCGCCAACGTCTACGGCGAGGGCAACGTGTCGGACGTTGACGCCTCCGGGTGTGAGATGCTTTCCGTGCATGATTCCTGGATGAATGTTCGACTCCGCTCAAGTAGCGGGATCGATGTGCGAAACGTCATCCGCGTGGACTCTGATACAAGCGTGCACGGACTAACAATAAACGGCCAGCTCATCACCTCTGAGCAGCCCGCAAACGCCATCGTTTCGGGCTCGATCGGCGTGGTGTCGTCACATGTCGCCCGCGAGGTTGCCCGCTCTGGGATCTGGGTTTCGGCGTCAATGCCAGAAGACCCGGTTAACCTTGTCGTAAACGGAGATATGCGGCGCTTCAATGCCGCCGGCGTCTGCACTCTTTGGGGCACCACGTCCTGGTCCACGTTCAACACAACGCAAACGGGAACGGGGTTGCCTGATACCGTAGCAACGAGTGGATCCCCCAATGCCTGCAAGATCGTCCAGTCTGCTGACGGCGTAATGGGGATCCCGATAACCGGCCCGCTACCCGCTTGTTTCCTGAACGCTGAGTTGACCGTAAGTTTCAAGTTTCGTGAAATCGCTGGCGGGCTGGCAAGTGCCGTGCAGGTCACCGATCGCACTGTCAGCGGATGGGATCCAGGGACCTCCCCGATCGTTTTCTTGGCGACTGATGGCCCAGTGGCTACGGCGAACCCGATCCCAGTAGAGAACAGTTTTTACTTGGTGCGGTTCTCGATTCGGGTCACCGCGGCGATGGTCGCCAACGGTCTGCAAGTGACGTGGCTGTCATACGCGGGAGCCGAGTATTACTTGGGAGAAGTGCAAGCGTCGTTCGGACGGGCCTCGCCGCGCAAGTACCTCCAGGGGCAGACGTGGGACAACGCTGAGCGCGCAGCTGGGAACGGATCGATCGTGTTGAGCGGTAGCGCGCCGCCGGTGAGCGCTACAGACCCGTTTTACGGACAGCCATGGCTTGCTGGCGATCGAGTGCTCTCCACTGTCAATGGTCCAGGTCTGCCTGTTGAGTGGGTGTTCACTGCGTCTGGTGCCTGGACACCAATAACGCCGATTCGCGCCACTGCGCGCACAGTCGTTGGCACTGCTGATGCACTGACCGGCGCAGACTTCGGATCTGCGGTCGTTTACACGTCCGCCAGTGCGGTAGCAGTGACGGTGCCCAATGGGCTGCCCGCTGGTTTCTCGTGCACGATCATTCAGCAAGGAGCCGGACAGGTTACCCTCAGCGGAGGGGCGACGCTTCAAGCTCGTAACGGACTGAAGACAGCCGGTCAGTATGCGGTGATCAGCGTGCAAGCCGTCGCGTCGAACGTGTATGTGGTCGGAGGAGATTCAACGCCATGAATAAGCTAGGGATCGGGCTGCTATCAAAACCTGCCGAGTGGATCCCGCCGCTACCAGGGTCAATCCTGTGGCAGCTCGATCCTGAAAGCGGGATAACGGAATCGGGTGGACTTGTTAGCGAATGGGCGTCCAGGCGCGGCGCGTTTGACCCAACAGCCGTTGGATCCGCCCGGCCCGTTTGGGACGGAACAAGCGTTGAGTTTGATGGCGTTGACGATGCAGTGACGCAGGCGGCTTCACCTCTAACGAATCCCGACGGCGCGGCGCAGTTCACGATCGCCGGGTGGTGCCGGCCCAATAGTGTGGCTTCTACGATGTCACTCGTTGAAACCGGATTCTTCCCCAATGGGATTCTGCTGATCTCGTTCGCCGCCGGACTGTCGATCTATGTGGGTAACAACTTGGCGACGTGGAGCGGCGGTCCGTTAGCGACCGGAGTGTGGCAATTCCGAGCCGCAACATATAACGGCACGCGCGCGCTAGGCGACCGCATGCGGCTATATGCTGGGGCAACCGTCGCGCCGGTCGCTCCGTCCGTTGATGGGGTAGCGGTAACAACCGTTCCAGTAGCAGCCGGTACGGCGTTCGCTGGAGGTCGCGCCACCCAGTTCTACGATGGTGCGCTGGCTAGCTGGCTGATGTATTCAAATATAGAGCTGAACCTGGCGCAGTTGCAGCTGGTGGCGGTTGGCACGGCGCCGCCGCCGTGACTGCTTGACCGCGCAGCGCCAGTGCCGCAGACTCCCCGGAGTGACGAGCGCCGGGCAGCGCACGACACTAGACGGGATCGGCAAGGTGGGCCGGTCCCGTCGCCCTTTTGTCGGCTACGCTGAGCGCATGAACGCCGACCGCGCTTTCCGCCTACTCTCGCCGGTGGACCCGCAGAAGTTCGCGCAGCTGTCAACCGGGTTTCTACGTCCGTGAATCAGCCCGCAGCCCCGTGTCCCTGTGCCCTGTATGCCGGCTGCATCCGGTAGCAGGGGCGGCGTTCTGTGCTGCCTGCGGGAGGGCCTACGACCGGGCGAAGATCGACCTCACACACGCCGCACTTATCGAGTGGACGGCTAACCGCGCGTGGCGCTTCGCGTCCAGCAAGCACGCGTCTGCGCGGCGCACGCGCGCGGGGGAAGCAGTCCGAAACCGGTGACCCGACCATCGCGCCGCGTTGACCTGCGAGTGGGTCATCCCGTACCCACTGACGCGCCCGCGCCTCTGCGGGTAACGTTTGGCTCCGGCTCGCGCCCACGAGCCGCCGACCACCCATGCAAGCCGCCGCCCGTCGCCCACTGCTCCCAGGCCCCGGACAGATGATCCGGCGACCGCCGCCCATAGTCCACCGATCGCCGCCGACTCCCCCGAGCTCGGCGGCGTTCTCGTCTGGGGGACCTTCGCCGCGCGCCAGCGCGGCCCCTTCCCTCGATACGCCTGGAAGGCGTGCGCATAACTCGTCAGCCACCCAGGATCCTCCGACAAAACCGGACTACACCGAGCGCGCCGAGGCCCGTCGCGCCGCCGCCGACGATGCGCTCACCCGCTGGCTGGCGACGCTCGGCGATGGCACACGGACGGCGCCGCTTCCCGACGAGCCGACGCAGGTGAAGCGCCGCCGCCGTGCCGCCCGCCGACCCGAGCGCGCCCCCATCCCTCCCCCGGTGGAGCTCACTGCCGCCGCCGTGCCGCCCGTAGAACGCGGCGCCGGCCTCGCCTCGACCTACCTCGACCCGGACGGCGCCGGCACCGTCTGCGACCCGCTACGCGCGCTGGAGCGGGCCATCCAGGCCGGTCGCCACCAGCCAACCGATCCGCTCAAGCAAGCGCAGCCAGCGCGCCGTGTGGGCGTGCTGCGGGCGCGCGCGCTGGCCGCTCGCGCCGCGGGCGCGGAGCAAGAGGCGGCGCTGCTCGATGAACGGGCGCTTGAAGAGCTGCGCGCCCTGACGGGACGGGAGCACGATCGCGCCTGGCGGGAGTGGAGTCGCGCCGAGTGGTTGGAGCTGCTTGAGGCAGCCACGCGCGGCACGCGCGCCCAGCGCGCCGCCTACTGGCGCGAGAAGGGCCAAGAGCGGATCGCCGCACGGCTCACGAAGAGGGGCGTGCCGGAGGCCGCCGTCGAGCTCACCGTGAAAAACCACCCCGGTACGCCGTGGCATGCGGCGAGGGCTCGAGGTGCGGCCGCGCGCTTCGAGGCCGTGCGAGAGTGCGGCCTGGTCTCCGTCCTGGTCGAGCGCTGCCCAGGATGCGGGCAGCGATCCGAGCTACGGTTGCGCTGCTCGGATCGCTTCTTCTGCGCTCACTGTCGCAAAGCCGCGGGCCGCCAATACCGCGACCTATTCAGGCGTCAAGCCGCTGGCCTGATTCACTGCGCCGAGCAAGAGGGGCTGGTCTATCGCCGCGACCGCAACCGCAGCGCGGCCGCGGCGGCGCGTGGTCTCGAGCTGCTTTCAGAACGCCTGATCACGTTCACGGCGCCGCACCTCGAATCGGACACAGTGACCCAGCGGATCGAGCGCATGAAGGCCGCGTGGACGCGCATGGCGCGCGTGCTCGCCGCAGACACGCGCCGCCGCTTCTCAGGCTCGCTCGCGCTGCGAACCTACGAAGGGTTGCGCATGGTGCGCCGGCGCCAGCTCACGCAATGGATCGCGGTCAACGAGTGGACGCCGGGGAGCGACGGAAAAGGACACCCGCACGTCCACCTTTGGCATTTCGGCGCCTTTCTTCCCCACGAATGGCTTCGCGACCAGTGGGCGGAATGTCTGCGCGCCGCCGACAAGGCGATCGAGCGCCACGCCCGCGAGCTGGAGGACCGCGGCGAGCAGTTCCGGCCGATCGTGGACGTGCGCGCCGTGCGGCACGGGTTCGTTGATGAGGCCACCGGCGCCGGCGGCCGCACGGGCAAAAGAGTCAAGATTGACGCCGAAATCTACAAGTATCTAACCAAGGATTGGGCCGACACGGACGCGAACCGCCGCGTGGATCCCGCGGTTTACGCGGAGGTTTACGCGGCGTTTGCGGGCAAGCGGATGCGGCAGAGCAGCGCGGGCTTCAAGGATTGGGCGCTCCCGAAGCATCGCGAATGTCCGTGCTGCGCGTTTCAGGGGAAATGGCTGCGCGGGATCTGCCAGCTGCCGACCTCACTCGGCTTTGACCCGCGAAAGGAGAGCTGGGAGCCGCCCTCGCCGCGCCCGCCACCAAGCTCAGAAGAGCTCGCGGCGATGGCGGTCGACGCCAGCCGCGAGCGGAGCGCTGCCCGCGATGCGGATTGGTGGCGGCGCCTGGGCTCGTGGGATCGGTGGTCGCTGGAGTCCGCAGGGCGCGAGTTGCGCGCTGCGCTCGCTGGCGTGCGCCCGGTCGAGCCGGCTCCGCTTGACGACCAGCTATCAATGTGGGGTGCGTGATAAGCTGCGCGCATGACTCTTCCGTCTCGCCGCTTCTCGCGCACCACGCCCGATCTGATCTCCTCGCGCCGCGAGGCAAGAAACGCCGCGCTGGAGGTGCGCGACGAAGCGCGCCGCCTCCGCGCCGCGCACCGCGAACTACTGGCGAAGCTACGCCAGCGGCGGCGCGAGCTCATCGCCGATCACAAGGCAGAGTCAGCGAAGCGCGTGGCAGACCTCCGCCAAGCCATCGCGGATCTGCGAGCATCCGCGAAAGAGCAGGCCGCAGCGAGGAAAGCTCAGTTTCGGGAGCGCTTGCGCGAGGTGGACGCGGAGATCCGCGCCGCTCGCGCGGAGCTGCGCGACCTGACGCCCGCCGCTCGCGCGGAGCTGCGGGAGATCATGGCGCGCGGCGAGACCTTGAAGTCAGCGCGCGCCAAGGTCGCAGGATCAAAGGGCGCCCGCGCCCGCATCGAAAAGCGCGACGAAACCTTGGATGCCATCCTGGACGAGCTTGGCGTCAGTCGCTTTTCCGACTCCGCGAAGGAAGTGCGGGACTTCATCCGCAAGTGGTTGACCAAGCGCCCGGCAAAGAACGCGACCTCCCTGCAGCGGATGGCGGGATACGACCCGCGGCGGAACGCGACGGCCATCGAACAGTGGCGAGAGTGGGCCAGCGAGAACGCCGAAGAGCTCCAAGCGCTTGAGCTGGAGTGGACGGAGGCCGCGCTCCAGCGCGAGCTGCAGCGCGAGCAGGACACGCTTGAGGCCGCGCACAAGTACCTGGAGCAAGTAGCCCACGAGGCAGAGCAGACCTTGCAAACCGCCGCAAAGTGTGCGGACCCTTGGACCTATCAGGATTTGGAGCAGTTCCGCGCCGAAATCCCGGAAACGAACCTGCGCGACGAAGGCGCGATCAGCGACATCGCTGGAAAGGTGCGGGACGCGATCCGAGTCATCGAGTCCGAGTGCGTTCCGCGCAAGCGCAAGATCGGCAGCAAGCGCGCCCGCCCAAGGGATCGCAAGGTCAAGCGCGTGGCTTCCGCCCGCCGCCGCCAGCCGCGGCGCGCGCCACTGACGGCGAAGCGCGTCCTGACGGTGATCAAGACCCTAGCCGACCGCATCACCGGACAGACGCGGTTGGCGGCGCTCCGCGCTCACCTGCCAGGCGACTGGGAGCAAGTGTCGGACGCAGTTCGACGACTGTCGAAGGACGGCAAGATCCATCTGTATCGCGAGGACAACAACGCAGCTCTAACGCAGGCCGATCGCGAGGCTGCTGTGTTCGTCGGCGGAGAGCCGCGGCACATTGCGGTACCGGCAAAAGCTCGGACGATCGGCCGTGACGACTTCGATCAGCGACGCGCCGACCGCGTGAATCGACTGGAGACTCGCGCCAGCAAAAAGGCCGCCGAAGCGGCCGCGCATCGCCAGCGCGCTGACGCCATCGGCCAGCGCTTCGAGATGGGACAGCCCATTATTCTCGGACACCATTCGACGAAGCGCGCGCTCAAGGACCGCGAGAAAATGGACAACGCCACCCGCGCCGCCGTCCGTGAGCAGGAGGCGGCGCAAGCGCTCGCGCGCCGCGCCCTGGCTGCCGACCGAAACACCGCGGTCAGCTCCGACGACCCGCGGGCCGTCGAAAAGCTGCAAGCACGCATAGACGCGGAAGAGGCGCAGCTGCAGCTGGTGGACACCATCCGCAAGATCATCAAGCGCACCATCACCCCCGAGACGCGCGCCGCCGAGCTGGCGCGGCTCGGCCTGCCCAGCAATCACGAGTTGATCCGCTACGCGATGGCAGACCCGATCACCGGAGCTTTCCCCGTCAAGCTGAACAGCTTCGTGGCGACCAACATGCGCGCAAACCTGCGGCGCCTGCGCGACCGAACGGCGCAGCTGAGCAGCCTTGCAACGGTTCCACAAATGGAGCCGGAGCAGATCGGAACCGCGGTCCTGAGCGAATCCAACAACCGAGTCAAACTCGAGTTCGATAGCAAACCCGCGCCCGACTTGTTGAAGCTACTCAAAAGTTACGGGTTTCGCTGGTCTCCCCGCGAATCGGCCTGGCAAGCGAAGATCACTCCCGCCAATCGCCTGACCCTGATCGCAAAGGGCCGCACGATAGCCGCGCAGACCCAGACGCAACCGTCAGCCCCAACGCGCAAAGTTCAATCCAAAAGCGTCCGCGCCGCCGGCAGTAAACTGCGCCGAGGAGCGCGCAAGGAACCCAAGCGCACGCCGCTTCGAGGCTACGGCGGGGAAACCGGCGTCTTCATCGAGTGGGGCACGGTGACCAACAACAACGCCCAGCAAGGCGGCTGGCTGCCGCAGGTGTGGATAGACGGGAGGCCGAAAAACTCACCGTGGAGCAACCGTGGCCGCACACGGGAAGAAGCGCTGAGCCTCGCCGAGCTTCAGGCCCGCGAAGAATCAGAGCGCTACCTGGGTGACTACAGCGTGACCGTGAGCCAGCGCCCCGAGCTCAAAGCCAGCGCCCCGCGCCAACTGCCAAGGGCCCCGCGCCTCCCTTCGCGCCGCAGGAGGGTGACCCCCAAAAGCAGCGCTGGCGGGTGACGGTCGAGCTCGGAAAATGCTTCGCGGCGCCTCACCAAGCTTTTGCAGTCCGGTTGGCGCCGCGAGTAGCGCGTGCAACAATGGCGCATGCATGCCCCCGTCCTGCCCTGGCAAACGTCCACCGCCTTCCCGCTCCGCGGCATCGACGTTTCGACCCATCAGCGTCCCGATGTCTACGACCCGCGCGATCTCGATTTCGTGATCGCGCGGGCAAGCTACGGCGACCGCCCCGACTTCACCGCCGCCGCCCACGCGCGTCGCGTGCTCTCGCGGCCGCGAGCTGACAGCACCATCGCGGGCTTCGGTGTCTACTGCTTTCTGCGGCACGGCACCGCCGCCAACGCCGCGCCCGCCGCCCAGGTGAAGGCCGCCCGGGAGGGCATCGCGTCAGCCTTCGATGTTTGGGCCAGCAAGCCAGGCACCCGCGCGGGAAAAGTCTGGATAGACCTGGAGGAAAACGCGCAGTTTGACGGCTCGTTCAACCGCTCGCGCGCGCTCGACATCTACGGCCGCGTCATTGAGGATCTCAGTCGCGACTACCAGCTAGGCATCTACACCGCGCCCGGTTGGTTTCGCGCTCAGTTCCCCGATGCTCCCCTGAGCTGGCGCCTGCTTGATTACTGGCTCGCGCACTGGGGAGCGGCGACGAGCGGCCGCCCGTCCCCGATCGTTTGGGGCGACGGCACGCGCGCGCGCATCGTGCTCTGGCAGTTCGGGCTAGTGCAGCTCGGCGCCCAGGTGGACGGCAACGTGGGAACCCACTGGCCCGTTCAACCGGAGCCCACGATCGTTCAGCCGCCGGCCCCCATCGTTCAGCCGCCGGCCCCCATCGTTCAGCCGCCCGCGCCGACTCCGTCCATGGCGCTGCTCGACCAGCTAGCCGCCGAGCTCGACTCCGCGCGCGAAGCCCTCTCCGCCGCCGCCCTGAACCTGGCGGATCTGCCGACGACCCACCCCGCACGGCTGCACGTTGCCCGTGCGACGGCGGCGCTAGCGCGCGCCCGTCGGTGATTCGCAGCACCAAAGTAGCGCGCGCGCGCTAGGATGAGTGCATGCAGACTCACACAGCAGCCGGCGGCGCCGCGTCCGCGGTGACCGCCGCGACCCTGATCTCATCCCTCGCCGGATCTCCCTGGTGGCTGACTGTCTCAATCCTCACGGCGCTAACCGTGCTCGGCAGCGTCTACCTGTGGACCCAAACGCAGCTGCAACTGGCGCAGCTGGCGCAGCTGAAAACAGTCCCCACGGAGCCGCCCGCCGTCGCCGCGCTCCGCGCCGCCGCGCGCGGTTCAATCCCTGACGACGAGCCGTTGCGGCTCACGAGCCCCGAGAGCCCCCGAAACTTGATCGGGGGACCGTGAGCTCGCCCGCGCCGCGCGCGGAAGACGTGCGCACCGTCGAGAGCACCTTTGCCTTTGCCGCCAAAGCCGTTCCCGTCGTGCGTGGCTACAGCGGCGCACTCGCGTCGCTGGACGTGCAGCGCTCGCGCGCCTTGGGAGCGGCCGAACGCTTGCGGCGGCGCCTCGGCGGCCGCGCTCCGGGCCCTGACGACCTGGCGACGGCCAGCGACGCCGCCGGGCTGTTCTTCGCCCGGTACAAGCGCGAAGCCTGGACCAAGTACCTAACGCACCCGTGGCGCGCCCGCCTCGATCTGCGGTTTCCTCTGCTAAACGCCACCCTCTGGCGACTCTGCCAGGAGTCCTAGCCATGACGACGGCCGACGAAAGCGAACGCCAATGGCGCGAGCTCGCCGACCTGAAGAAAGAGGTGGGTCAACTAAGACTCACCGTTGAACGTCTCGAGCTTGTGACCGCTGGCACGCAGGACGGGGTGCTGGAGCTGGTGGAGCGCCAGCGCCAGGAAACCGCCGCCCGCGCCGCCGCTGATGACGCCATCGCGCAAAAGGCCGCGGACGCCATCGTCGAGGCGCTTCGCTCGCGACTCGACCTGCGCGCCACCGTGGTGAGCGCCCTCACGTCGGTGACAGCACAGTCGCTCGCGTACTGGCTCACGCTGCACCGGTAGTGGCGCAACAAAGTCGCACGCTGCGCTTGACAGTCGCGCGACCGTGGAGCACCATGGCCGTGCATGCCGACCACCACCACCAAACCCGCCCCGAAAACCACCACCAAAGGCCACCCCGCCCTCCTGCGTACTTTCAAAACTGAGCCTGCCGCGCGTCCGCCAGTCGCGCCCAAGCTCGACCAGCCAAGCGTCGCGTGGCAAATCCGCTTCGTCGCTCTCGTGCTGTGGGTGTGCGAGCGCGCTCCCGCGGCGCCGCTCTGGCTCGCCGATCTCACGATCGGCGGAACGAAAAACCACGCGCTGGAGGAGTGGCCCGCCGAGATAGCTCACCGAGCCTTCGCCTCCGTCCGCCGCGTGACGTTCGTCGAAGAGGATCGGCCAGCGCTGATCGAAGTGCTCGCCCGCGCCCACAACATCAGCGACGAGCAGCGGTGCAAACTGCTTCGCGCCGCCGCTGAACTCCCGTGGGAAGAGGCGATCGAGAGCATCCAGCGCACGCTGCTCGCTGGCGTATGAACCGCAAGCCGCCGCCAGAAACAACGGCGGACGTAGTAGCGCTCTCCGTGGACAACGCCGGCAACAAGCGTTGGGTCACCGTCGGAACGGCCAGGTGGGTCCCTGATGACTCAGCCACCAAGCTGCCGGTGCTGTCAGTGACCATCCACGGAGAGCCCTACAGCTGGCGAGACGGCAGCAGCCCGCGCGAGCTACGTTGCCGCCCGCCGCGCCGCCGAATCGGCGCGCCGCTGAGCCGGCTCCCGCCTGAACTCGCAGCGTGGGTCGCGGCTCGTCCGCCCTCCCAACTGCTCGAGGCCGCCGCTTTCCTGCGGGGCAAAGGCTTCCTTACTGAAGCCGCAGAACTCGAACAACGGGCACCGCAGTCAGCGCCAAGCCCGCCGCAACCATCGTCACAGCAGCATCGTAAAAGGACCCCATGACGCAGCAAAACGTAGCGATCAAACTCACGAGCGCCGACACGAAGCGTTGGAAGAACTCCGACACGCGCCAAGAGCTCGAGCTGGAGCTACTCAGCGCCGGAGCGGCGCCGGGCGCTCTGGTCCGCGACCAGAAAAACGCCGTGTTGGGCCGCCTCACAGGCGGCCAGGTGCACGATGTGCCCGCCGTAGCAGGAGGAATGGCGCAGCCAGCACAACGCGCTGGAGCTCCCCACCACGCGCAGCAGCCGGCCGCAACCTACGGAACGACACTCACCGACACCCGTACCATGCAGCAGCCAGCGCCGATCCCAGCGAGCAGCCAGCCGCCGCCGGTGCAGTTTCGTCAGCTGCCGCCGCCGGCAGCGCCACCCGCCTCGCCCGTCGTGCCAGCGGCGCCCGCCGCGCCGCCCGGACCTATCGCGAAGCGCGCCGCCGTCGCGGTGGCTGAAGAGCTGCGCGCTGCGCGCGCGCTGAACGCCGAGGCTCAGGAGCTGGGCCAAGCGCTCGGCATGGTCGGCACGGGAGCGGAGATCCTAGCCGCAGTGCGGATCCGACTGTACGAGCAAGACCGCGAGCTGCGCGAGCTTGAGCATCTGACGCAAGCGCTGATTGAGGCTGAAAGCGCGGTGGAGGTGGAGGAGCGCCACGCCGACACCGAACCGCCGCCGCCGCCGCCGGTGGTCGACCACGCGATCGACGGCGATGGCTGAAGAGTCGCACTACGTCACCGTCAAGGGGGAATCTATTGAGATCCCCCTGTCGGGGATCGTGACGACGGTGGAGCGGATACCGGTGGACGGTCCGGGGAGCATAGAATCCCCGACCGTTCCGCTGAAGTGGGCCGCTGAGATCATGCAGCTAGCGCCGATGCGAGTGGAGCACGGTGCGATCCTGACCCTGATCCTCTGGAGCGTGCGCAGAGTCGAGGAGTGATGCGGATACCCATCGAGCAAATCCACGCGGTCAAGAACCCGCGCAAACTGTTCCAGGGCATCGACGAGCTAGCAGCCTCGATCGATGGCCTGGGGCAGCTGACACCGTTGATCGTCCGCAAAGTGACCCCGGAACGGTACGACCTGATAGCTGGAGAGCGCCGGTTGCAGGCGCTCCGCAAGCTGCAGGCTGCGGATCCGCAAAAGTGGAGCACTGCGGAGTGCACCGTTATCCCCCCATCCGTCACGCTGACCGATGAGCTGCAAATGCAGCTCGCGGAAAACATCGCGCGCCGCGCGATGCGAGAGTGGGAGACCGGAGCGGCGATTCTCGAGCTGCAAAAGCTCGGGCAACCGCTGGCGCTGATAGCCCCTCGAATCGGAATGAAAGTAAGCGCCGCGCGCCGCGCCGCCGCCATCGCTGACGGTCTCGCACCTGAAACGATCGCGGCCCTGTCGCTGCTCCCTGCGGACACTATCCCCGTTACTCACCTGCTGCAGCTGGCCCGCATCCGCGACGTGATTGGATGCCCAGACGCAGAACGGCAGCTGGCCTGGTTGAAAAACAGGCCGAACAAGCCGCCGCGAGGCACCTACGATCGAGCGCTCGAGCGGCGCTTGGCAGTCGCCAAGCTCCAGGCTTTGGAGCTGGATCTGCTGCCCACGTTGCACCCGCAAGAGCGCCGCGTGGCGGAAGCGATAATCGCCTACATGCGCCGAGGCGGAAAACTGAAACCATTCAAGTGGGAGGACTTCGAGTGACACAAGCAAGGCTAACGGCAGGCATAGCGGAGGGCTGTCTGCTGCTGAAGATTGAAAACGAAACACCCGACGCAATCGAGAAGATCACGGCGCTCCTGAACCCGGCGGATGCCCGGAGCTTCGTCGCCCACCTCGCCAAACTCGTTCAACTGCTGCCCACCGAAAGCGCGCCCCATGACTGAAACCGACGTGGAAGCCGTGCGCGCGCTGGCTTCCGAGCTGTTTGAAATCATCAACTCCAAGTCCACAGACGTGGCACACGGAATAGCCGCGCTCGAACTCGCATCTGCGCGCGTTACCCTCAGTCTTGAGGAGACCGCCGCCGATGACGCCCGCGCCCGCGCCGCCGAGCTTTTCGAGGATGCTGCCGCGCTCGACTTCCAAGCGCTCCCGACCCTGACCCCCTGGGCTGATAGCCCGTGGGCCGATGAGCCAATCCCCTACGAGCTCACCCTTTGCCCGTCTTGCGGGCAGCCAACGCCCCTCTGCACATGCGAAAGGTTCCCGCTATGAGCACCGATCCCACCCTGACCGCTGATTCCGTCATCGCCCTTGGCGCCGCCCAGCTGCGCGCCCCCGTCGCTCGCCCTGAGCCTCGCCGCGAGCTCCAGAAGGAGCCGTGCCCGCCGCGTTCGCTGGACGAGCGCCGGCAAGCGCTCGACCTGGCGCCGCGCGCGCTGGCTGAGCTGCTTGAGCTGCCGAGCGCCGACGAGTGGACCGCCGTGCTGCCGCTCGTCTCAGGGCTGCTCGAGCTGCGCCACGAGCAGCTGCGCCGCCGCTTCACCGAGCTGCAAAAGCTCGTAGAAAACCACAACGCCGAACCCGCCGGCATCACCTCATCCACGGTCAAAGCGGAGTGCCGCATCGAGCTTCGCCGCGCGCTCAGCAAACTGCTCGACCTGCGCGCCGCGCGCGAAGAGCTGGCGCTCTCGGGAGCGCTGCTCCCTGAGCTACTCGCCGGCACCCGGTGCCCGACGTGCCTTGAGCCGCAGCGCCCAGAATGCCGCAGCGGGTGGACGCTTCCCGACCGCGCGAACCCCATGCGCCTCGTCGAATGCGCGACGCGCGCAGAAAAGAACCAGCGCGAGCCCTTGGTGCACGACCGCTCAGCGATCACCACAGTGCGCCCGACTGAGCTGGAGCTCAAGCTGTGAACCACGAGCCGCAACCCTGGGTCGCTCCCCGAGGCGTCCCCTTCACGCCACCGACCCGCGAGGAGCTTACCCGGTGGAACGATTGCGCGACCGCTTACGCGGTCGCCACCGTCGCCGGAACCCACTGGCACCCAACGGTGGAAACCACGCTGCAGGAGCTAGCGCGCATCGGCGTGCACGTTGAGCGGCTCGTCGGCTGCTCGGACATCGTGCAAGCCCGCAGCGTGGTAGCTACGACGCTGCTCGACCGCGACAAGAGCACGGCAGTGCTCTGGCTCGACAGCGACACCACGATCCACCCGTCCGAATGTCTGCGGTTGCTGGACCGCTGCCAGAGCTGGGGAAACCTGAGCGCCGGCTGTCTCGTGTCGGCTGTCTCGCCCTCTCGTGGCCGCCGCGCGCTGCTGCCCGTGTGGAATGATGACGTGAAGGCCGTGGAGCTCGGCGCCGAGGCTCGCCCGGTGCCCATCCGCGCCGCTGGCATGGGCTGCGCGGCTCATCCGCTCGCGTTGCTCAAGGACATGGCTGCCGAGCTGCCTCGCGTGCAGCAAGGCTGGTTCCCGTTCTTCCTGCCAAGGGTCACCGCCGCCGGGTTCTATCTCGCGGAGGACTTCGCCTTTTGGGAGTTCGCGCGTGGTCTCGGCTGGTCGACCGTCGCGGACCCGTCAATCCGCGTCATCCACTGGGGAGAGTATCCCTATCAGTGGGAGGACTCGTTAGGAGTCTGGGGCGAGCGACAGATCCACAAGTCGCTTGACGTGAGGTTTGACCGATGAACCATGCAAAAAGAGGCACAATGAAACAAAAACCCGTCTACGTTATGCTTGAGCAAATTGGAGATCAACTGTTCATCAACGATCACCCTCTGACGCAAGCAAGCGTTGCGCACCTCGTGCACGCGCTGGATGCTGGAAAAGCCGGCGAGCTCTATTACTTCGCGCAGCACGGACAACTACCGAAAAACACTCCGATCTGGCCCGGATTGGTGACCAAACCAGCGGAGAACGGCTGGGACTTCTTCATTGATGAAGAAACGCCGCGGGTTGCGTTCGTGACTGCTCGCGCTGACAGCGGTGAGTACGTTTGCCAATGCGACGGATGGGAATGGCGCGGCAACACACCGCAAGGAGTAGTGAACATGGCACGGGCCGCGCTGCGAAGGCGTTTCGGCCTACTCTGACCCATGTACCGCTTCAGCGACGAGCGCTCCGTGGTCGCCAGCGTGCTGGCGCTGCTGGCTTGGCTGCCGGCGCTCGTTGTTGCTGTGCGGTCCGGTCTGCTCGTCGCCAGCTTCGTCGTGTTGTTCGCTGGTGGCGCCGTCGCCGCTGCCCTGTTAGCCCAAGAAAACCAAGCCTGAATGTCCACCAACCGTACCCGCCGCGCGCAAAAGAAGATATTCCCCAAGCGCCCGCCGGAACTTCCGACGCGCATGTTCGACTGGTTCTTTGCAGGCGACCATGGCGAAACTTATGAAGTCTCACTCTTGAGGCTCACCACTACGCCGGCCGGTCCCGCCTTTTTCGCAAAAGCTGGGATACGAGACGAGACAACACCAGCCGGGCCGCGCCAACGCCACATTGCAACAGGAGACACGCAATGGGGCCCTGACGATGCTTTTGACGCTCTGCTGCTCGCACTCGGTAACCTTGAGTCGTCCAGCACGAACACCGACGAAGCGCCCGCCTATGCGGCGAAGTGCGTGCGCGCCGCCCAGCTGGACCTGCGGCGCCGCCTGGAAGATCCAGAACTCCGCAAGCGATTCCAAGTCTGAGGAAGAAACGCCACCCGCAACCGTAGAACCCATCATGCCCAAACTGACCACCTGGATGTTAGCGTTTGTTTCCGTTGCCCTGTCCGCGTTGCTTTGCAACTGCGCCGACGTGGCGAGCTCGGCGCGCGCTCGCGCCTCTGCAGCCGTCGAGCTTGGTGCCGCTGGACGACCCGAGGACGGCAGCGCCGGATCGTCGTCCACCGGCGGCGCTCCGGCCGTAGAACCGCCCATTGAGCTCGGCGGCGCTGCTGGCCTATCTGCCGCGGGCGCCGCCGGATCGTCGTCCACCGGCGGCGCTGCTGGCTCCGCTGGTGCTCCTGCCGTCGACCCGTGCGCGTCTCCCGTGCTGCTGCCCGGCGCTGCGCTGCCCGCGGGCCCGTGGCGCCAGGACGGTCGCACGTGGCGCGTGCATGGCAACCCGAGCCACCTCGCGACCTTCCCCGCTCCCTGCGCTGGCGCCGCCATCGAAACCGATCCCGTGTGCGCCGCGTGGTTTCCCGTGCTCGTGGAGGTGTGCCCGTGAACGATCTGGAGTGGGCGGCAGAACGCGAGCGGGAGAGGTTCGCCGTAGCCACCGCAGAGCGCAAGGCTGAGCTGCGAGAGTCTGAGCTCACCGCAGAACTCGCCAAACTCCGCGCCGAAGTGCTTCAGCTACGCGCCAACTTGGCAGAGCTTTCAGAGCCGGTCGTACCAGAGGGTTGGCGTCTCCAAAATGACGCTGGCATGTGGGCCCTGTACGATGGCAACGATCGAATCATGCTCGCTCTCTCCTACCGTCAGAGCATCAGAATCGGTAATCCGCTGATTCCACGCTCCTACGACGAAGTGCCTTACGCAGCAGTCAACGCGCTGCTACATGCCGCCCGCACGAACCAGCGACCACCGCACGCCAGCGCCGCCCGCGAAGCCGGCTCCGCCTTCTCTCGCCAAGCGGGAGACGAACCGTGAGTCGCGAAACCATGTTTGATTACAGCTTCGAGACCATTCGACTAGAGCGCGCATTCAGGGCTGGATCTGCCTCCAGAGAAGACCTGGAGGATGCGTGTTACCGCGACCGGTGCCGAGCGAAGGGGCTAACCGTTGCTGAAGACATCGCGCTGCGGCGTGAGCGGCGAAAATCGCTCCGCGACTCTGAACCACGCCTGATCAAGGAAAACGCACGACTGGTCGAGGAAAACGCGGAGCTGCGTCGTAGTGTCTGCTCGCTGCTGTCGGAGGTGGGGAGACTTGTTGCGTTGCTCAAGGCCGGAGAATCGGCAGAAAGGGACCCATGAGCCGCGAAGAGCTGGAATCCGAGCTGGACGAGCAGCGCGCCGACGAGCGCCGCCCGCTGCCGCCGCTTCCCGACCCGGAAACCGTGCGCGCCCAAATCCTCGTCGAGCTGCGCGCCAAGTGGCTCGACGAAGCGCCGGATCGCGCCGCCGCCGAGGCTGCCTGGCCCGAGCTGGAGATCGGCCTGTGTCGCTGGCTCGCCGGAGCCCGCTTCCCGAGCACGGGTCGCCCGCGCTGGCTGCACTGGTCGCTCCGTGATGAGCTCCGCCGCCGCATGCGCGTCGCGCGTGATAGGCTCCACCCATGAGTGTGATCGGCTGGTTCTGGTCCCCCGAACAGCTGTGGTGCATGGGTCAAGCGATGTACCTGCAGCGCTATCGCACTTACTACGCAAACAGCCGTCTCGTGCTGCTCGAGGCGCCCGCGCTGCGGCGCTGCCTGACGCGCCTCCCGTGTCAGAACGAGCGCTACGGCACGGCGTGCCCAATCCGATGGGGCAACCAGAACACCTGCGAACCGGTGCTCCCTGATGACGCCGCGCTCGTGAACGTGCGTTACCTCGTCCACCGTGCCGGCCAGTGGCGGCCGCTCCCCTTCGCTTTCGGCCGCGAATACATCGGACCAGTGGAGCCCACGTTCGATCAGCTGCTCAGCGCCAAGAGCTACCGCGGCGCCCCCGAATCGGTCTGGGCGGCGAACCACGGGCGGATGGCCCATGGCGGCCCGATGTGACCGCGTGATAGGCTCCAACCATGAACCGCCGACTCCTCGCCGCTCTCGTGATCCTCGCCGCTGCCGCCTGCACGCCCCCGAAGCCGCAGACGGTTCTTGACCGCGCGTGCGATGTGTGCCGCAAGCTAGAACCATGGTGCTCGGCGCCGAGCTCAGCGCCCAGCGCCGTCACCGCGCCAGCCGCCAGCGCATCGGCGACCCCATGAAGCCAGCGATGCTCGCCCTCACCGCCGCCGCCGCCGGACTCGGGTTCCTGGCGCTGAGTGGGTCACCGCAGACCCAGCCAGCGCCGCCGACCCCGCGCCCGCCGCGCCCTAGTGGTGGCGGCACCTCGCCAGCGACCGGCACCGGAGCGACCACGCCGGATCTGGTGATCTCGGTGTACGCGATCCGCCCTGCAACCTGGTCGGCGGTGTGGGCAGGCTCGAGCGCCGTGCCTCGGCTCGTGGAGTGGAGCGGCGAGGCGCAGCCGGGCAGCGTGCACCCGACGTGGCAGCACCTTGGCGATCGGCTGCGCGACAGTAGCGGCCGCCTGCTCCCTGCACTGTTGCGCCAGTGGGGCGCGGAGGGAGCTCGCCGGATCGCCGTCGTCGGCTTCTCCGCTGGCTCCAATAGCGGCCTGCGGCAGCTGCTCTGGAACGCCGAGGATCGCGCCCGCATTGATGCGTGCTTCGCGATCGATGGCATCCACCCGGCCGTGAACGCAGCGGGCGCCGTGCTGGACCCGCGCCAGCTCGAAGGGCTGCGCGCGTTCTGCGGCGCTGCCTCCGCTGGACAGCGGCTCGCCGTCGTCACCGCGTCCAACGTCGCGGCGCCGAGCGGTGCCGGAAAGACCGCTGACGGCCTGCGCGCGCTGGCGGACTACTGCGCCGCCGCTCGCGGCGTCGCCACACCGGCGCCTCCGCTGGCGTGGCTCGGCACCTCCCCGCCGCTTGATGGGTCGTTAGTGACCCAGGCCCAAGCGCTCGGCCTGGTGGACGCCGCGCAGATCGGCGACTTCTCGGCCTGGTGGTTCAGCGGCAACGATGCCGCCGCCCACATTCGCCAGGCCAATCAAGTGCTTCCGCTGCTTATGCGCGGGCTTTTGCGCCCGCGCTGGCAAGCTGGGATCGCTGTATAAACCCGACTCCGAGCGATCGGACGAGCCGCCCGCGCGCAAATGCGGCCCCGCGGCGCCACGGCGGCGCCCGATCGCTCCCCTTTCCCGGCCCGCGTTTCACGTGAAACGCGGGCCTTCGTGTGCTAGGTGGGTCCAAGTTGACTCAGGCCGCGCCGTCGCGTAGCCTGTCAAAAGGAGATCCACACATGTACCTGACCGCCCAGCAAATCGAAGAAGTCAAGAACAAGCTGCAGACCGCAAACAAGCGGCTCGAAGGGCTGAAGCAAAAGGCCAGCGTCGCTGCTGAGCGCGTCAAGACGGTGGCGGAAGTCGCCGCGGGCGGCCTGGCGGCTGGCTATCTTGATGGGCGGCTCGGTGCCGCGGCTGGTGGCCCGGTAAAGGAAGGCCACGTCTCGGTCATGGGTTTCCAGTTCGTGCCGTCGGTCGCCGCTGGCGCGCTGCTCTGCACGG
>JACCDR012110063.1_pt1 | contig 34681 bp, 51 predicted proteins | sample 7446431 | NCBI WGS metagenome assembly JACCDR01 (sample SAMN15323443, study PRJNA562643) | freshwater metagenome | isolation source: river surface water | place: USA:Blue River Watershed | collected 2017-08-17 | reverse complement strand
CTGTAGAGAGAGCAATTTTAGCAAAAAATACAAAGAGTGGTTGCACATGAAAAAAATTGAAGAAATTAATTCCCTTTTATTAAAATTTGAAAACCGTTTCGGCATTACTACCGGAGGCATAAGCCAAGGTTCGCAAGAATGGCTAAGAATAAAGCTTGGCGTGATATCTGCCAGCAACGCGTCTAAAGTCGTTGCAAAAAAAGACTCCGAGACTAGAAATACTTACATGATGGAACTTGTCGCGCAAATTTGCACCGGCGACCAAGAGGAGATAAATTCAAAATATTTAGAGTGGGGCAATCAATTTGAGGGGGCTGCCCGCTCTTCGTATGAATTTGAATCTGGTCAAACCATTGCGCAAGTTCCGTTTATTTTTAAAGATGAGAATTTTCGGGAAGGTTGTTCGCCTGACGGTATCATTGGCGACAAAAAAGGTGTTGAAATTAAGTGTCCTTTCAATGCCGTTCATTACGTTAAGTTTTTATCTGACGATAAAATAAAACCAGAATACGTTTGGCAATATCAATTTGCAATGAGGGTGTCTTGCTCTGAAGAATTTGACTTCGTTCAGTATCACCCAAACATGAAGGTAAAGCCGCTAAAGATTCTTACAGTAGGCCGAGACGCTGAAAAGCAAAAGCAGCTTGACGACTGCGTTCCGCAATTTATTGAAGACATGGACAAAATTCTAAAAAAAATCGGCGTCAAGTTTGGCGACCAGTGGAAAAAGTAAGGGGATTTATGAGAGAATTTTTAAAAGAAAACTTTCCTTTTGTTTTGATGATATATTTATTTTTAAGTTTAATTATTTGGGGAGCAAGGCTTCCTTCCGGCGGAAGTGGCGGCGACTGTCAAATTAGATATGTTGATTTCGTGTTTCCTATTTCGCGTTTGCACTGTCCAGTAGGTGACAAATGAGGCTAAACAAAAGTGTAAAAATGGGTGACAATATTTACCGGGTGCCAAGACCAAAAAAGAGTATGAAAATAAACGCCAACGAAGCTTTTTGCATTTGCGAGCATAAGGGCCGCTGGGTTGTAGCAATTACTTCGGGATGGGAAAGAGTATTTAAGGGCAACCAAAAGCTTAACAGGACCGAAGCCTTGCAGCTTATCAGCTTTTTAAGTTACTATGTAAACCTTGTTAAACCAACGGACGCGACAACGCTTCATGCAAGTATTAAGGTCTCTGCTAATCGAATTACAAGATCAGCTAACGAGTTGGCTGGCATTGCTTTAGATAAAGAATTTCAAGAATAATTAACACAAAGTATAATAACGCATTTCATTAATTAAAAAGGCTTAAGGTCAAACCCAATGATTTTAAGTCTTTTTTTTTATTCCTAAATAAACCGCTATCTGTAAAAAATAAAAAAATTGATTTTTAGCTTGATACTCGTTTTGGCCTTTTGTATCAAATAGACATCGTCTAGCCACGATTAGGATTCGCGGCCTTGCTAATTTTTATTAACTTAAGAAAAAGCATCGCCGTGAACCCCTTTTTTTGCTGGGCATTATATGAGGGATTCATGGCTAGAATCGGACCTAAATCAAATAAAACAAATTTATATTTCGCGGGCGGTCATTATTAAATGGTTTAAGCACTTTTCAGATATGCACGAAGGCCAGACCGTTAGTGATCTTTTTGAAAAGATGGGTCATCAAGGACTTTCTTTTTTTATATTGCAAGAAATTTGTGCAGAGAAACTTGAGAAAAAGTCGGAGAAAAGTTTAGAAATTTCTGACTGTTTGTTCAGGTTTCCCTTAAGAATAGTCCGACAAAAGTTGAGACTTTCTCAGAAGAATGTTGAACTTTTGTTGAACATTTGTCAGACAAACGGTCAACTTACGTTTGAAATTGTCGGGAATATTTTAGAAATAAAAATGCCTATCCTATTGGATTTATTGGATTCCGACTCAAAAAAAGCGCGACAGACCCGCGCCGATGCAGCGGCAAAACATCGCTTAGATAAAGATAAAGATAAAGATAAAGATAAAGATAAAGATAAAGATAAAGATAAAGATTATTCTTCCGACGATGTCCCATCGACGGCACTTTTGCCAATAATTTCGACAGACGTTAAAAGTAAGAAAAATCTGACTTCCGAAGAAAAGGACCTGAACGCTAGAATTTGGCAAAGTTATCGGAACGCATTTTTTAATCGATACGGTCAAGAGCCTTTGCGCAATGCGAAAGTGAACGGGCAAATTTCTTTAATCCGAAAACAACTAGGCGAAGAGGCGACCGAGGTCGTGGCGTTTTACGTTTTATCGAATCACACTTTTTACGTTAGCAAGTCACATGCTATTTCTCATTGCCTGCAAGATGTTGAAACTTTGAGAATCCAGTGGTTAAAGGGTCAACACATAACACATTCGAGAGTCAAAGCTTTCGGCAAGGCCGTCGAGGCGCAAGAGTACGAGCAAAATATTAAATCACTTTGGAAGGAAGAAAAAAAAGATGCTTAGTTTCGAGGAAAAAAACAGGCTTGCGGTTGTATATTCCGCAACTTGTAAATCATTTGAAAAAGTTCTAGACCCCGATGTATTGAAATTACAAATCGACGACCTGTCAGATTTTGATTTTGAACAAATAACGCATGCGCTTTCGGTTTATCGCACAGACCCCAAAAATAGATTTTGGCCGAAAGCTAGCGAGATTCGAGCAATTATCAACCCGCAGCCGGACACAAAACAAGTAGCTATTGAATTAGCATACAAAATAGACAAAGCTGTTAAAAAACACGGTTATAACTGGGCTTCAGGACAGCAGCAAGGCGGCGCGACTTACTACAAAGGCGGGTCTAACCTATACCACACGTTCAAAGACGCCGTAATAGCCGAACTAGGCCCTTTGGGCTGGCATGCAATCTGCGCCCGTGGTGGTTGGTTGTCGGTTCGTAACTCCGCAAACGAAATGGACGAAGGAATATTTATCGCGCAAATGCGTGACCAAATCCAAGCGTCGTACAGCCTAGAAAAGCAGGGCTTTGATATTACACAAATCGAAATGCCTAAAGATAAAGCAATAGAAAGCAATAGAAATGCAGGACTAACGGCAATCGATTTTAATAATTTAGGGCTTAGAAATGAAAACTGAATCATTACAAGAATTTTTAGAACGCGGTGGCAAGATTAAAAAAATAAATAATTACAATTCGACCCCGCAAGATCTTTTCAGTATTTCGGGCAAGCGAACCAAAAAACCAACCAAAGAAGAAATCAAAACAAAACAAACACTATTCAAAAAAGGAATAATTTAAAATGAAAAAAATCAAAGCAATTTTGCTCGCTATCTTAAACGCATTTAGATCAGCGCCAAGAGTGGAGCCAAAGCCGACAATCGACGAACCAGAGTCAGACGAGATTGACCAAAAGCCAAAGCTGCAAAATGGCGGCGTAATTTATTATGTATCTGGGTCTCTGGCTTACATTGAAGAGGGCTTGAAGCTTGTAGGTAACAAAGAGTTTCCGGGCTCAAAAAGCAATCCAGTGTATGATCAAATTTACATTGACGTATCTGGTAAAAAAATGTCTGACGAAGTTGCAAACTGCATGTACTTTATTCAAGCAATGCTAAAGCGCGCCGGTTATTGTTGGATTAATACAGGTTGGGCCGCAGACGCTAGGAAAAAATTTAAAGGCTGGCTAATCAATAAAGATTTAAAAGACATTGCGGTCGGTGACGTAGTAACAAAACACTCAACGGTTGCAAGTTCTGAACATCATGTTTTCTTTGTTCTATGTGTTGATTTTTTAAATAAAAGAGTTTTAGCATTAGAAGCAAACGCGAGCAATTCAATCAAAAGTACAAATTGGTATCCTTTTGATATTTTGCGTTCGTGCGGGACTCCGATAAAGAAATAAATATTTGGGTCTAATTAGTGGCGGAGACGCCTAAAAAGGAATCCCAGTCGCGTCTATCAACTGGCCTTGTCACTGATTACACTCTTTCGAGGAAAGATGAGTAAAGACAAAAGATGTGTTGTGTCGGGTTCGAGGGGGCCAGACTTACACCACGTTAAAACAAAAAAGAGCGGCGGGCCTGACGAGTCTTGGAATCTTTGCCCGCTGTCTCGCAAGCTTCATGTTGAAATTCACCAAATAGGACTTTCAACTTTTGCAAATAAATATCCAAAGTTTAAAAATTGGCTTATTGCAAACGGCTGGGAATATGTGGAACTTTTAAACAAGTGGAAACGAAATTGAAAACATTTAACGGAATTATTTACATTTTTATTTTTTTCTCGATTGTTTATTTTGTTAGTGGTACTTTTTAAATAAACGTGTGCGACCAGTCACCGCTTACTGGGATTCTGCGCGACCGAACGATTTAACGTGGTTGTTTGTCTAAGGTCGTGTGTTTTTAGATTTATTTAGCTAGCTTGATGCTTAAATCAAGCCGCACATTAGTTGTTAGGATTACTTTGCAGGCGTTACAATGAGTAAGAAATCCAATTTTTTAGATTGAAGTGTTCTGCTTTTAAGCTGCGCGGGTTACCAATCTCATTTCTGCGGGAATGGGGAGCCTGTTTAAGAGCGGAACATTTGAGTCTAAAAATTTATGACTAACGGGTGGGGGACGTCATGAGAAGAGTTAAAATTCATAAACTAAAATTTACAAATCAAAAAGAGTTGCTTCGGCAATGCTTTGGTCTTGCGTTGGTTCGCGGGATATATTCAAAAGAATATGCAGACTTTTTGCTAAAATTAAACTTAGACGGCTTAGTTGACGAAGCTAGAAAGTTGAAAAATCTATATGCGCGCTAAGGTTGACGTTATCAAAACCAGAACAAAACTTCACGAAATACAAAAAAAGATTGATAAAGATTTTTTGCCTTTTGATGAAAACGCAATGTACTACAAAGCCGACCTCATAGAGCTAGAGCATAACCTTTGGCAGTCTGACGATAAAATCCGTGAAATTGCCGCCGAGCTTGGACTCTTTGAATCGTTGGAATGGTGTTGAATATGAATTACATTTTTTATTTATTGCTTCCGTTTTTATACATTTGGACGGGAATAATAACCGTCAAAGCGTTTTCTTTTTTGTTTGAAGAAACAGACAGTGAAGAGAATATTTTTATAATTTTTCTTTGGCCTCTGGTTTATCTTTATCTTTTTTTCGTAGTGCCATTTATTTTTACGACGGCTTGCTTTACGGCCCTAGCTAAAGATTTGATTAAAAAAAGAATGGGGAGAAAATGAGTAAGTACGCAGAAGAGCCGCAAGGCTTAATAGTAGTGAACCAAAGAACTGGAGATATAGGCGAACTTATCAAGTCATGGATAGGCTTCGTTATTTTTGCAAAAGAATACAATCAAGCGCCTCAAGGACTGGCAGTTTATCCGTATGTTATTTACGACGACGACAAAAGATTTTATGAGTATGAAATAGTAGGCAAGATATGAATGATTATCCGTTAATTAAAAAGTTAGGTTTAGAAGCCGTGAACGCAGAATTCTTTAATGGTAATACAAACGTTGTCAATGCTTATGAACTAGAAAATCTACTTCAAAATTCTACTGTGGTTTATGGATATAAAGAAGAAAGTGGAGATCAGTGGTTTGCGACTGATAGGTTTTCATCAGACACTCACAAAGCCCTACTCATCGCAATCGAGCCAATAGAAGAAAAGAAAGTGATGGTCGCCAGAGCTGATTTAGAGAAGGCATACAAAAGTGCAGGCAATTTAAGTTTTTTTGCTATCGCTAAAGAGTTGGGGCTGTGATGACTAACGACATAAACAAATTAATTACGTTTTTGAGTGATTTAGGGAGTGTAAAATAATGCCACAAGGTAAATCATACGATGCTGAAGGTAATGTAGTTCACGAATATGATATTTGTTGTGAGTTTGACTGTTCTCCAGAGTGGGCAAAAGTTGAATGTAATTACGATTTTACAAAGCCGCCTTGTATTTTTAATGGCGAGCATTTGCATCTTAATCAACCAAAGGAACTAAAAGAGGAGTTTAGATCAAATGAGTGAAATGAAATATAGAGAGTTTTGGATATGTGAACCAAGGTCTGGATTGCAAGGTCATAGCATTACTAATGTGAGCTGTTCTTCGCAATGGGACAAAGAAGTTCACGTCATCGAATACAGCGCAATCGAAGTCAAAGAAGCAGAAATCGAACAGCTTAAAAAAGAATACCGTTACCTTGAGCAAGGCTTGTTAAAAATAAGTGCAGAGAATGAAGCGTACCATAATGAAATCGAACGCCTTAAAGAAGTCATATCATATTTGCCTAAAGTGCCTACGCAGCCTTATGAGAAAGAGTTAGTGCAAGAAATCATGCGGTTGAAAGCTGAAAACGAAAAGTGGAATTGGCTAGATTCTTGGATTGATGACGAACAAAAAATAGAAATTGCCAGCCTTCGGTTAAAGTATGAAGCGGCTCACAGTCTTAGCCTTAGTTTAAAAGCTGAACTTGCTGAAGCAAAAAAACAAATTTACGAGCTGCAAATGGAGTCAAGACCTGTGAAATACAAAGGTGAGGGGTAGTAAGATGAAAGTGTGGACGCCGTTCTTAGTGGACGGAACAGAAGATCAATATAAAATATATTCTGACAACAGAGGCACGATGATGTGCGATGACCAGCATACGACCGAGCTTGTTAGTCTAGATTCTATTTATGTAGCTATTGAAAAGTGTGAAGGTGACATTGATTTGTTAAAGTTTTTGCTACCAAAATCTAAGTGGCCTCATGAGGCACAATAAGTAATATCAACAACTTACAAATTTAAACTGATAAAAACGCTTCGTTTTTGAAGCTCAACAAAGGAGAAAAACAAATGAAAGCAAGTGAATTAGTAAAGCAATTAAATGAGTTAATCGAAAAACATGGCGACCAGGTTGTCACGTTTACAGTGGCAGAACCAAGCAAAGAAGCAGAAGAAAAATACGGAGACGAGTGCGATGTTTTCGGAGTTTCTTGCTTTGTCGGTAGCTCTGGCAATGTAGAAAGATTTATGATTAGCGACTACGAAGCAATCATGTCTTTTATGTAGAGTGAGTTATGAACATAAAAGAACAACTAGAACAGTGGATTGAACGAGAGGCTAAAGACTATCACAACGATGGCGCACATTATGAAGCTATAGCATACAAGCAAGGAGCTAACGAAATGAAAGAGCTTCTTTTGATTGCTATTGAGGCCTTAAAGTGTAACGAAACATTCCATAGGTTGGGCGGCATAGATGACTGTGATCCTTGCAAAGCACTAGCTGAGATTCGTGAAAAGATTAAGGGGTAAGTATGAAATTTAGAGAAAGCAATAGAGCTAATGGTGTTGCCATAAATTGGGAAAATATTTCTCACGGCACAAAACTTATGAAAGTTGTGTTGTCTGATGGTGAAATTTACGACGACATTTCTACAAATGGCGAAAAGTTACCTAAGATAGAGTTGCATGCTCTGCTTTCAGAAAGTGGAGAGCTTTACATTTTAGAAGAAAAAATAAGACCAAGACGAGATTAAGGGGGAGTGAGTGAAAATCGAAACGCCATCATGTTTTGGTAGCAACCCAAACGCACAAGATCAAGCAGAAAACGACTGTCGTCATTGTGCTTGGCTGTATGAGTGCCACGGAGGCAATGATATTTTAGACAATCAAACCAATGCAGAGCTAACGCGCAAACTTGAGATTGCTAAGAAGGCTTTGGAGTTTTACACGTTAAAGACGAATTACAACATTGTCGATGAAGGTCGGAACTTTAGTGTAGAGTATAAATGTTATGAATTAAACGAAGAAACTTACGACGATACGGAGCTTGGAACCAAGGCCAGGGCTGCGCTTAAGGAGTTGGAAAAGTGAGTAAAAACCTAGTCAGCTTTATTGATAGAAACGGAAGAGAGTGGAGCGCATACTTCGTCTTTGTTGATAATCAAATACAGCTGCGAGAACTAGACGAAGACGCGCCAGATAATGTCTACAATATGCTGCTACAAACGGCAATAGAAACATACGAGGAAATGAGTCATGACGACTAAAAATAAAGTCCTATCAGTGTCAAAAGAAATACACGAAGCTATGAAAAAAGAGGCAGCTTTAACTAATCAGCAAATGCAAGAGCTGACAGAAAAGCTTTTAAAAGAGTATTTGCTGAAATCCTGTCACGCTGCGGTTAGAGAGTGTTTGACTAAAACTTAAAACAATTTTAAGTTAACAGTTAATGAAGAAACTAGAATCAACTAAAAAGAAAAACCCTCATGCGCGATCGGCGTTCGTTGGCGTTCGCTTTGAACCGAGCGAAGTCGCTCACATCAAAGCAATGGCCAAGAAACTCACAAAGAGCGGGACCATGTCAGAGTTTGTTCGCTACTGCGCTCTTAACTTTAAAGGTTGAATGACGTCTGCCCCTCCTTATAAACTCATTCAAACAATTCAGGTAAAAGAGTTCAGAGGTCAGTCTTTTGACCGCGCCGTAGGACATGCAAACCTAGACGACTGGACCAACCGCAGAATAATCAGCATCGAATCTGCTAATCACAAGGGCACTTTTATTGTGCGCGTGTGGTGGGTTGAGATATAAGTTTTTTGGACTTTACAACCCGGCACGTTAAAACTAAATTAAATCAAGGGGGGTCTAGTTGGAAGTCAAAAAAACAGGAAAGCTAAAGACCGGCCCAAAACCCGGCGAGAAAATGGTCACGCGTCAAATGCGTTTTGATCTAATCCAAGCTATGCGCGGCCACGGCTTCGACCCTATCGACAAACTGCTAAACCTTTACGACGAAGCCGAGGAGCTTTTCGACGAGGCGAGAAAAGGTTATGAGTCGCCAGACGGAACCGTAAAAAAAAATCAGTGGCTTATAAACGCCCGCTGGCAAATGAAAATGGAAGTGGCAGATAAACTCATGGAATATATCTATCCGAAACGAAAAGCTATTGAGCTAACGGGTAGAGACGGCGAAGACGTTTTTAAGTCTTTTATTGACGTCGTTAAATCGGTGCGGGCCGAGTTAAATTCTAGCGAAGCCATAGACGTAACCAATGCTCCCGGCTGACGTTATAGAGGGCTTTCAAAAGAGGCCTGAACTTTTCTTCAAGCACATCATGGGCATTCAAACGATAGAGCCCTATCAGTTCCGCATATTAAAAACCATTGCCGACAATGAAAGAACAGCAATCGCAGCTTGCCACAACGTCGGGAAGTCTTGGACCCTTGCTCGCGTAGTGCTTTGGTTTTGCTCGTGCTTTCCGGGGGCTAAGGTTATTACAACCGCGCCGACATATAACCAAGTAAAGAACATTCTCTGGTCAGAAATAAGGTCGGCTCACTCGGCGTCTAAGTTTCCACTTGGCGGCACTATGAATTTGACCGAATGGCGAATAGACAACGACCATTTTGCAATCGGCTTCACTCCAAAGAACGAAATATCAGGCGAAGCCGGGCAAGGTACGCAATCAAGCTTTCAAGGCTTTCACGCTCCGCACTTGCTAGTTGTCTTTGATGAGGCGACAGGTATTCCGCCGGGCGTTTGGACAATGGCCGAGGGTCTTTTAACTTCAGCAAATGTGAAGTTCGTTGCGATTGCAAACCCTACGTCTAGAAATTCAGAATTTTACAAATGCTTTTCTTCAAGAGACTGGGCCAAAGTTTATTTGTCTTGTTTAGATTCGCCAAATTTCATTGCAAATAACATCACAACACTTGAGACGCTAATGGACGAGGTCGCAAAAGTCCGGGCCATGAATGACGACCTAGCAAAACTCTATTTGCAGAAATACACGAACCCAAAACCTTACATGCTTACGGTTTCGTGGTGCGTTAGAATGATTTTGAAATGGGGCGCAAGTCACCCGCTGACCCTGTCTAAGATTCTCGGCAAGTTTCCGGAAGAAAGCGAAAACGCTTTAGTAAATTTAAACGTTGTCGAGCAAGCACAAGCCAGAACATACGAGCCAAAAGAAAAAGACAAACGCCTACTGGGCGTCGACGTTGCCCGCTTCGGAAGCGATTCGACCGTATTGACTGCCCTTCACGGCTATAAATTTGAATACCGAAAACAATTCAGAAAAATGGACCTAGCCGAGTTGTCTGGACTTATTATTGCTGAAATAAAAGAGCATAGCTTTGACGTGGTCACAATCGATGAGACAGGTCTAGGTAGTGGTGTAGTTGACAATTTAAAAGCCGCGCAAAGAGAGGGCTTAATCAGTAAGTCTGTAGAAATTAGAGGCGTCCAGTTTGGGGCATCGGCTTCAAAAACTGAATTTGATTCTGAAGACGAAGCAAAAACAAAGTTTGTTAACATCAAAGCGCAAATGTTTACGCTCTTAGCTGACGACTTAAAAGAGAATCTCTGTTTGTCTGACGACTCAATCTATCTCGAAGAGTTGCCTTTAATACTTTACAAATACGACACAAAAGGGCGCACTTATATTGAATCGAAAGACGACTTTAAAAAACGAACGGGCATGAGTTCGCCGGACTCCGCAGACAGTTTAGCTCTTGCCAACTTTGGAAGATATGAGACAGTAAGAGCCGAGGCCTTTACTAAAAATTATTCAGACGAGCGGGCGCCAACTATGGCGGGCGGTCTTAATAGGGGAGACGAATGGTAGACGAACAATTTTCAACACTAGAACAACCAGAAAAAAACACTATGCCACTAGGTGCAAGTGGAACCGAAATTTACGGCGGAACTTTTTCAGAAGAATACTTACAGAAACTTCAGTCAACGCATGGAATGAAAGAATATGACAAAATGCGCAGATCTGAGCCGCAGATTGTCATGCTTTTGTCCGCTGTTAAAAACCCGATCAAGTCGGCTGACTGGACTGTTTACCCGGCAAACGAAACGCCAGAGGCAAAACTTCAAGCTGAACTTGTAGACGATATTTTAAAGAGACAACTTAACTGGGAAAAATTCTTAAACGAATCGCTTTCAATTCTAGATTTTGGTCACGTTGTTTTTGAAATAGTTCACAAAGTGGTTTTGGGCTCTAAAAAGTATGGTGATTTTAACGGCATTGCACAACTGGGCTTTAGATCTCAAAAGACAATCGACTCTTGGAATCTAGACAAAATGACAGGCCAGATTTTAAGCATCAAGCAACAAATTGACGGCGACGTTGGTAAGTCTAGCACAATCCCGGGCCAGTTTTTATTAGTCATGACCTTAAATCAAGAGGGCGACAATTACGAGGGCATTAGTTCGCTTCGTCCTTTGTATGGCCCCTACATTAGAAAAAATCTTTATCAAAGACTTAACGCAATCGGTATTGAAAAATATGCAGTCGGTACGCCCATTGGAACTATGCCTGAAGGTAAAGACACGACGTCGCCTGATTACGCAGAGTTTAAGAAAGTTCTACGCTCTTACACTTCGCACGAGACGGCTTTCGTCATCGTGCCGAGCGGTTACAAAATAGAAATCAATCGCGGCGACTTTGATGCCTCAAAAATCAAAGACGTCATTTTACTTGAAAACTCTGAAATGGTAAACGCGTTCGTTGCAAACTTCCTAGCTCTTGGAATGAACGGAAGCGGCGGCTCCTTTTCTCTTGGAACTGATCTATCAGACTTCTTTTTGTCTGGTATTCAGCAATATGCAAACATTATCACCGGCGCTTTAAATAGATCTTTAATCCCAGAAATTATTAAAATGAATTTCGGAGAGCAAGAGAACTATCCTTACATCAAGTGTACGGGAATCAACGACAAAGCAGGCAAAGAACTTGCTGAAATCGTGACAGCCCTTGCGGGCGGGCCTACAATTAAAGCCGATGACAAGCTTGAAGACTTCTTAAGAAAAGCTTTTGACCTTCCGGTAGTCGACAAGACGACAGCTAAAGCTATTCAATCAAACGACCAAATTGCAAGCGCCGTTCCACAAGAGGACGTACAAAAACTTGCGTTAAATGGCGCACAAGTGGGAAGCTTACTTGATATAGTTCAAAGGGTTTCTTTAGGTCTTTTGCCTAGAGACTCTGGAGTTCAGGCTATCATGACAGCTTTTAACACTACGATTGAGCAAGCCAATGCTATTATGGCAAACGCTGGACAAGGGTTTGTTGTAAACAAAGACTCTCTTGCACAAGTGACTCTTGCCGAACCAAAATCAGGCAAAGAATGGAAAGCAGACTTCAAGACCCACAAAGAAATGCTCTACAATATAATGCAGCAAAATCTAAGCGGGATTTATTCAGACATAAAAAACCAGATAAGAAAAAACTACGATTCTGCTAGTGAAAACGACAAAGTCAAAGCCGCATCTAAAGTTGAGCCTAAAGGCGTGACTGCTTATCAAGCCGCTTTAAAAGAAGCACTTGCTCAAATTGCTTTTGAGAATATCGAAGACGCAAAAAAAGAAGTGCCGAAAAAACTTAAGCTTTCTGAAAGGTTTATGTTAGCGGCCCCACGCGGCGGGTATTACGCAGCCCTACCCGCGCATGTAAGAAAGATTCTAGACGCGCAGTCGTTATTAATCTCGGGCACCCAAGTTGCTGACATTGAAAAGGTCACATATTTTCAATTCACATCTAGCTCGCTATCGACTCCAAACATCGATCAAATAATTAAAGACATAGACGACAAAGTTTTACCTTCGATTCAAGGTGCAAGTAACCAAGCTTTAAGCCTAGACGTTGCCGCGACAAATGCGACCTCTCTAATTTCTAATCAAGCACGTCTTGATTTTTTCTTTGAGCCAGAAGTTCTAGACACAATCGAAAGCTTTACGTTTACAAACGAAGACCCTGTCTCTGAAATTTGCCAAGCACTTGACGGACAGACTTTCGCAGTCGGCGACCCAGACCTTGATAGATATTTGCCGCCATTGCACCACAAATGCAAAAGCCGATTAGTGCCGAACTTAAAAGGTGACAAGAATCCAGAGGTAACAGGGCTCGGCTCTTTATCAGATAAAGCAATCAAGTCAATAAGTCTGCACGAGTGCTGCCCGACTAGCTTCAAACTTTTTACTATTGACGAAGCGAATAAAGCGACCTAGCTTTTAGATATGCGTTTACAAGGGACCTCTCTTTTTTCAGCTATCGAGTGCAACGAAGGTGCGGAAGTGCCTTCGCAAATTCAAATTCTTAGAACTGGCAAATTTAATCACCCGTCATACGGATTTTTTGAAATCAGTTCAAAAGTTTTGTCAGAAATGAAAGAGAACTTTGATAAGAAAGTCCGAGGCATTGACCTTGCTCTTGATTATTTTCACGAGTCAGACCGTGAAGCATCGGGCTGGATTACTGGTCTAGAACTTAAAGAAGCAGGGCAGTCTTTGTGGGCTAATGTTCGCTGGACTCCGGCGGCTGCTAAGAAATTAGCAGAAAGAGAGCTGCGATATTTCAGTCCAGATTTTACTTTCGAGTGGACTGACCCAGAGACAAGCCAAAAATTCAATAATGTTCTTTTCGGCGGCGGTCTAACGAATCGTCCTTTCGTCAAGGATATGCAAGCAATAGTAGCTAATGAAAAAAAACAAAACCAAGGAGACCAAAAAGTGGACAAAATCAAAGAGCTAGAAGACAAAAATCTTAAGCTTTCAGACGATATGAAAAAAATGGAAGACATGAGTGCAAACAAAGACGTTGCAATCGCTGACTTGCAAAAGCAAATCGACGAACTAAAAACTATGATCTCAAACGAAATCGTAGCAAAAGAAAAAGCAATGAAAGAAAAAGTTGCTCTTGAAGAAAAAGTTGCTCTTTCTGAAAAAGAAGCGGGCTTCAATAAACTTTTATCTGAAGGCAAAGCCGTTGTAGCTCAAAAAGAAGCTTACTTAAAAGGCGACATGAATAAGTTCATTGAACTTTCTCAGCCTTTAAATATGAAAGCTTCGGGCACTGGCGCAGATTCAAAAGAAGAGTCTGGCGACGACGAAGACAAAGTAATGAAATTAGCTGAAGAAATTAAAAAAACTGAAGGTATTTCGTTACCGGCTGCAATTTCTAAAGCTTTAAAATTAACTAACAAAGGGGGCAACTAATGTCACACTTTCAACCTAACATGATGACTTTTCGTTCTCCGAGTGACTTGTCATCTAGACAATTCTCATTTGTGAAAATGGGCTCTAACAATGACGAAGTTGTTCTTTGCGCTGTAGCGGGTGAAATCGCAGTCGGTGTTTTAATGAACGCTCCGGCGGCTGGCGAACTTGCTGAAGTAGCACTTTTCGGCGGTGGCGCTAAAGTTAAAGCTTCGGGCACTATCGCAAGAGGCGCTCAAATTTCTGTAACCGTAACAACTGGACAAGGTAAAGCGGCTTTAGCAACTGAACAAGTGGTAGCACTTGCATTAGAAAATGCTGTAGCTGGCGACATCATCCCAGTTCAACTTTTAACTTATAAAATCTAATTAGAGGGGAATAATAATATGAGTGTAAACAAGGCAATCGTAGACAAGTTATTGACAAATGTTTCACAGGCTTACGTTCCGCAAGGTTTCGTTAGCGAGCAGGCTTTAACCCCTTTAAAAGTGGTTCAATCGTCTGGCCGTATTGGAAAATATGGCAACCAACACTTGCGCTTAGAGTCGACTCTAATGGGCGGAAAGGGCGTCGCAAAGCGTGTAGAAATTCGTCAATACGCGACTGATTCATACTTCGTCAAACCTAACGGTTTAGAGGACATGATTACGCCGGAAGAGTATGCAAACGTTGAGCAACCTTTCGACATCGAGAAAGACGTAACTGCACAGCTTACTTCTTTGCTTTATATCGGAAAAGAAAAAGCTTTAGCTGATTCATTACGCTCAACTTCAATCTTGACTCAGAACGTAACTTTGACGGGTACTGGTCAATTTTCTGACTATACAAATTCTGACCCAATCGCAGTTATCAACACAGCTAAAAACACAATCCGTTCAGCTTCGGGCGTTTTACCTGACACAATGATTTTAGACGAAGGCGTTATCAACGTGTTACGTTATCACCCTAAAATCTTGCGCAACTTAGGTTATGCAGATTCTAGAGCGGGCTCTTTAACTGACGACGACTTAGCTCGCGCGTTCAGATTAAAGCGCATCTTAGTTGCTGACGTTGTTTATGACTCTGCAAAAGAGGGTCAAACTCAATCTTTAACTCCGCTTTGGGGTAAAGACATTATTCTTGCAAGCTTGCCAACAAGCCCAGAGAAAATGCAAAAGTCTCTTGGTTATTATGTAACTAAATCAAGCGAAGGCCCTCGCAAAGTTTACAAGCAAGACGTTGTAAATCCGCCAGAGTCTAAGTCAATCATCGTAAAAGATTCATACGACTTAGTATTGACTGACGTGACTTGCGGTTACTTAATCAAAACTGCGATTGCATAATTGATCTAACGAAATGGCTGGCCTTTGCGTTCTCATCCGCGCACTGGCTGGCTGTATTTTTACAAAGGTTCGCCCATGGCTTATGCTGAACTAGAAGACATTCAAGCGGAGTTCAAAGGAGTCACTTTTTCGGGCTCGACTCATGTCACCGACGACGAAGTTTCGGCTTTCATTGTTCAGACTGACGCGCTTATAAATGCTTACGTCTCTAAGAGATATTTAACGCCGGTTTCTAATACGACCGACGGTTTTCAATTCTTAAAAATGATCTGCTCTGGCATTGTTTCAGAGCGTGTTCGCGCAATCTTGGAAGTAAAACAAGCAACGAACAAAGAGGGCAACCAAAACCCTAAAAGACCTTACGACTTATCAAACGCAACCAAGCTTTTAAAAGACATTGCAAACGGGACTTTGCCGCTTGCGGGTGCGACCGTTTTAAGTGCCGGTAGCGGTCTATATTCTGAAAATTCTGCAAACGATATTCAACCGGAGTTTAGAAAAAACTCCGCACAATGGTAGGGCCAATGGCTCAATCGTTTACATCTTACATTGTAGCAAACGACAAGGCTTTTGCCGAAAAGCTAAAAGAAGCCTCTCAAGTTTCACAAGATTTAAGAATCCCGTTTGGACTAATCGCAAGCGATTTTTACAAGTCAAATCAGGCAATTTTTAAACTTCAAAGTGCGGGCAAATATCCAGACCTTGCGGAAAAAACAAAAGAGCAAAAGCTAAAAAAGTTTGGGAAAATCTATCCAATTTTAGTTAGAACGGGAAGGCTTGCAAACTCTCTTTTGGGTCCTGCAAATACCGGCTCCGTTTCAAACATTGGCCCCTTAAGTTTAATCTTAGGAACTAGTGTCGAATACGGCGTGTATCATCAAAGCGATAAAGCCAGAAAAAAAATTCCTTTAAGAAAATATCTATTCATAGGCCCAGAATCGCAAGGAAACGCGACCGATTCAAACGCTGGCGGCAAGGGTAGGCTTCAAAGGTGGACTGCAATCTTAAACGACCATATTGCTGCAAAGCTTAGAAAGTTATCAAAATGAAATATGACTTAGAGGACTTACTAGACGACGTTGAAACATTATTAAAGACGTCACTCAATGCAAAAATCCAAGCCGTAGAGTCTGAAAAAACATCCAAAGGCAAAGGTCTTGCGACCGGACTATCTAGTATTGCAGACGACTCTTTTTATCGTCAAACTTGGTCTGATAAAATACTGAACACAAGCCCGGCAATTTATTTCGGAATCGAAAACGTCGAGACTTCGGGCGTAGGTCCAGCAAGTGCGGAGACAATTAAAATATTTTCTGAAGTTGTTATCGTTGACTCGGGCATGGACGATTTAACACATCGTCGAGTGAACAGATATTCAAGAGCCATGAAAGAACTTTTCGAGAGTAACTTTGCGAAATTTAATTACGCATCGAAAATAAAAATAGAGACAGTTCGCCCGACGTCGTTTAGGCTTGAACTTGATACTAGCGAAGAAATTAAAGTCGGCGGGGTTTCAATCTCAATGACGTTGTATTAAACAATAAAAACAAAAGGGGTCAAAAATGCCTTTAGCAAATCCAAGAATTTTATACGGAGTTCACTCTCTCTCACCATATCGCAGAAGCGACAAACTTCCTTACGGAATCTTAAAAGTTATCGGAAGCGCCAGCATTGCTTTAAGTTCAGAGCAAGAGCTACTTTACGCCGGCTCGAATAAGTTTCCGTGGGCCGCAGAGGGGAAAACTGTTTCGACAGAGTTTACAGCAAAAGTAAAAGCCTACCCGGATTTTCTTTTCAACTTATTCTTAGGCGCAACGACAACGACAAACGCGGCGGAAGCTGGCGGGTCTGTTAATAACTTTGCAAACTTCTTAGGGACTTCAATCCAAAACGCAACTAACGGCGTCTCTACGATTATTGCAATCCCTTCAACTGGTGCTGCAAACTTAAAGACTGGCAAATATGTTTTAAAAGCTACGGCTGCAACACAGTTAAAAGTTTACTTATTATCTGACGTTGACGCTCGCGGCGCGGCTGCGGACTATGTTGACGACACTTTAGAAGTGGCAACTTTAACTGTTACGGCGGGAACTAATGACATTGCGTCTTTAGGACTTCGTTTGACTGGCGTTGGAACTATTGCTTTCACAATCGGTCACACGGCGCTTTTTGAAGTTCGCTCGCCTAACACTCAATCAACGACAATCGTTATTGGTCAAGCTGGTCTAACATTGCCGAACTTCGGCTGCGTTTTGTTAGCTCAAAAAAGAGCGACTGGCGAAATCTTTGAAATCGACGCTCCAAACTGCGTAGGCGCTGGATTGCCGATGTCTTTTGAAGAGCAAGCTTTTAGTCAACCAGAGTTGAAAATGACTATGCTTTACGATTCAACAAGCAACCAAGTTATGACGATTCGTCACGTTTTACCGTAAGAAATTGACTTAGCGGCCTTTGTCTCATGGACGGGGCCTAGGTCGCTTTTTTCTTATAGTTTAAAGCTGACTCTCTTAGTAGAGCTGAAAAGCTTCCCTTGAAATATAGGTGAGCTTTTTTTTCGACTTCGCGCCACTCTTCAAGCGTAAATCTTGCTTGCAGTCTCATAGTTTTTTTAGGGTATTTTTTTCTATTCATTTAAAAATATTGTCATACAATGTCAGACAAATAAAGAAATAAAATTGCAACGCTTTTTCTTTCTTGGTATTTTTTAATCTATGAAATTAAAACTTGAAGACCTCATTCCACAATACGCAGAAATTAAACTCTCAACAATGACGGAAACTCTAGTCATAAAACCGTGGTCGTTGAAAGTTCGCTTTCACGTTCTTAAAAAGTACGGTCAAGAAAGGTTGCAAGAAATTCTTGCGACTCAAAGCCTAGAAGAAATATGCGAAATCATTTTCTTTATGATGACTGACGAATCAAAAGCTTTGTTTAAAGACTTTGAGTCGTTCACTGAAAAAGTTTTAACAACACAAGATATCTTAGCTATTACAATGGCCCTTTTAAAATCAATCGGTTTGTCAGAGCCCGCAGTCGAAGAGTTAAGATCACAGCTCAAAGAGTCAGAGCCAGCGCCAAGCCCAAAGGCGAACCCAGTCACGAAGAAAAAGAAGACCTAACCGACTGGGGAGAAATATTTGACAAGGTCTCGCACAGATATGGTCTGACATTAGACCAATTTCTTTGTCTGACAATGCGACAACTATTAGGTTTTCTTAAAATAATCGACAAAGCAAAAGCAACTAATCATTACATGCAAATGTCGGCCTATGCTTCGGCGGCTGGGAATAAAATAAATATTAGCCTAGAAGAATATCTCGGGTTAGCATTAAATCAAGAGGTCAAAGCTTTTGACGACGGACTTGATTCTAAGCTTGAGGCTCACATGCAAAAAATAACGGAGCAAAAAAAGAATGGCTGATAACGAGTTGCTGATAAAAATAAACGCTGACGCAAAGAACGCCGAGAAAGCTTTTGACGATGTAAAAGCAAAGTCCGCAGATCTTGAAGGGCAACTTGCAGACGTCGCTAAAATATCAGCGGTTGCGTTTGCTGCTTTAACTGCGGTCATCGGCTCGTCTATTGCTGCTTACTCTGAAGCAAAACAAGCAAGCGACGAGTTAAATTTGTCATTGCAGAATCAAGGAATATACTCAAAAGATTTAGTCGCACGATACGATGCTTTAGCGACGAGTTTACAAAACAGCACAGGCATTGACGGCGACAAAGTAAAGTCAGTCTTAGCTCTTACTCAAGCACAAATTGGACAACTAGAAATAACTCCCGAACTTACAAAGGCAACGGCTGATTTTGCGGCGGCTCAAAAGATAGATCTTGCTTCGGCTTTTGAAATTGTGTCAAAAGGCATAAACGGAAACGTCATAGGATTCAAAAAACTAGGAATTGAAATCGACGCTAACGCAAGTCAGTCCGACAGACTTTCACAAATTACACAAGAACTTAATCAACGCTATCAAGGGCAAGCGGCTGCGGTCGAGCAAGCCAAGGGCGGAGTTAATATTTTAAAACAAAGCTTTTCAGACGTTGTCGAAAGCATTGGAAAGCAATTTTTCCCAGTGTTTCAAGCGTTGACGGCAAAGCTTACAACTTTTTTTAATTTCATAAACGACAACCCGGCACTTGTTGATTTAACAGTGGCGGTGCTTGCTGCGGGCGCTGCGGTTGCGGGTATTGCTCTTGCGATTGCGGTTGCGGTGCCAGCCTTCACAGCTCTAACGGCTGCAATGGCGGCCTTTGGGGTTGTTTCAAACGTTGCGCTTGCGGGCATCCCTTTGCTGATAGGTGCAATCGTAGCCGGTGCGGTGTTAATCGCGCAGAACTTTGACACCATTAAGCGAATCGCGTTCTCTTTGGCCGATGGCCTCAAAGCTTTTTTCCAAGAGCTAGGCAACGGCCTTGCGACGATAATTGACGGAATAAAAAACCTTGATATAACTACAATAAAAAAAGGCATTGACGAAGTCACGGGCGCGGCTGCGGCTGGCAATGCTGCACGTTTAAAATCTAATGAAGAATTTCTTGCTGAAAAAGCAAAGCAAGACGCTGAAGCTGAAGTCAAACAAACTGAAGCGGGCATTGCTAACGGCAAAGAAAGAAACGATAAGCAAAGACAAATTGAAGCTGAAAATTTAGCTATCAAGCGCGGCCAGCAAGAGGTCTTAAGACTTCAAAATCAAGACGCGTCGGCTGACTTAATTAAATTAAAACAAGACGAAGTTGCCACACTTCAAGCAATCCAAAAAGAAGACGACAACGTCACTAAAAATCTTTTAAGACAAAAGCTTACAGACATTCGCGCTTTGCAAGACGAGTTTCGAGCGGCTGAAGTTGAAAGAAATGCGGCCTTAAGAGAAGAGGACTTAGCCTTACTCCAAGAAATTCAACAAGCTGACCTTGCAAACCTTACTTCTGTTAACGAAGCAAAAAGACTTGAGTTAGAAAAAAGCATTTTAACAGAAAAAGATGCAGAGAAAAAAGCTTTAGAAGACCAACTTAAAGCCAGAATCGAAAACAGAAATTTAGAACTTCAAGACCGCGTAAAATATGGCAAAGCGGTTGCCACAATTCAAGCGGCCTTAAGATCTGAAGAAGTTCAGGGCGCCAAGACTGCGGGCGGCGAACTTGTAGCGTTACAACAATCTACTAACTCAACACTTAAGGGAATCGGCAAAGCTGCGGCACTTTCACAAATTGCGATTGCAACAAGTGAATCGGCTATGAATATTTATCGCGGGTTTTCTACCATTCCAATAGTAGGCCCCGCGCTCGGTGTTGCCGGTGCTGCGGCTGCGGTTGCCTTCGGAGCGGAAAGAGCGGGAAGCGTGATTTCAGCTTTCGACGGCGGCCTTATAACTGGCGGAGTTAAGGGCGTGGACTCGGTTCCGGCCTTACTTGCGCCGGGCGAGCTAGTCGTGCCAGAGCGTAACTTTGAGCAAGTCGTCGGTGCAGTTCGCGGCGGCGGGCAAGATAATTCGCAAATAACATCTTTGCTTGAAAGCATCGATTCTAAGTTATCACAACCAAGCCAAACGATTATCAACGGCGACATTTCTTCCGATCAAAACTATATCGACGCGTTAGTGAAGCAAATATCGGACGCTTTAGAGTTTAGAAATGCAAGACTTTTCGGGGTGACTACATGAGTTTTATAACTGCGCACAAAATACCTAAAATTGAATATCTAAACTCTCAAGTTTACACGGGCGTTACTTATTCTAATGCTTCGGCTGTGTTGACTGGGTTTGTGTCTACGACTGACATCGTTGTTGGCTCTTTCATTAGAAGTGCTGTCAACCCCCTTAAGGATAATGCGGGCGTTAACTATACGGTTTTAAGCAAAACAACAACGACAGTGACCTTAAACGCAAATTTTAACATAAACCAGACAACAACTTTTGAATCTTTTTTCTTGGTTGATTTTGAGTTTCCGCCTATTGAAAACTCTGTGAACATTGACCCACAAGAAAGAACTTCAAAAGCATTATCAGGACAAAGACAAGTTTCTATCGATTACATTGAAGAAAAAAGAAGTCTAGTTTTTTCTCACTTGAGAACTTTCGACGATAAAGACGGAATTTTGCCAAGCTTTTCGACATACTCACAGTTAAAATCTTTTTATGACAACTACGCAAAAATAGGTAGCACGTTTAGATATTTCGACGACAAAACAACGGGTCTGACTGGTTTTAATTTATATGATCTTGATGATTTAAAATGGAACGCTAAAATCATTTCGCACAACGGGTCAGATTATGTCTATTCGGTGCCAATGAAATTAAGAAGAGTGCTATAATGCTTTATGTCGATCAAGTAAAGACAGAAAAAAACTTCATTCCAAACGTTGTTATTTTAATTAACTCGACTTATTACTGCACAAGGCCGCCAGACTCGGGTCTTACAACGGTTGCGCCATTTAATAAGTGCGTGTCTAGCTTGGTTTTAAATCCGACTTCGATTGATATTAAAAAGGTAAACACAACAATCGCAAGTTATTCTTTTCGGCTTGTAGACTTGCAAAACTCTATAACGCAACAAATTCTAGGTACAGCTTCGTCTTTTATTGGACAAGAGGTCACAATTTATTTAGGAAGGTCGAAGAAATTTTCTTACGAAAGCGACAACGATTTTTCAGACTATTATCAGTTACCAAAAACTCGAATAAAAAAAGTTGAACACTCTGATAATTCTTATTCTTTTAGTTCAAGCGAAGACACTGACAGAATGAATCAGTCTATCTTTGACGCAACGTCGGCGCTCGCGGGTGACATACTTGCAGCAACGACGACGCTGACAATGCGTGACCCGATTGACGCCTTTCCTACAACTGGTTTTTTAAAGATTAACGACGAGTTTATGTCTTACTCTGCAAAAGACAATGCTTTAAAAACATTTACAGTTATTCGCGGCGAATTTGGCTCAACGCCGACAGAGCATGCGGCAAACTCTTCGGCTTTTCAAGTTCAAAGAATAGTCGACAACCCTTTAAATATTGTTTTAAGACTTTTGACTTCGGTTGGCGGAGGCGGGTCTTACGATAATTTGCAAGACGGCGTTGGCCTTAGCTCTTCTTTGATAGACGTTGCAGGCATTGAAACTTTAAGAGATAATCTTTTTTCGACGACAAGCTTTAGGCTCGCTTTTTATAACATAACTAATGCGCTAAAATATATCGAAACTGAAATATTGCAGCCCTGCAATTTAAGGTTTGTTTATTCTAAAAACTCAAAGCTTAGTCTTGCAATTTTAGATCGCGCTGTGTTTGTCGAAGAGTCTGACTTAATAGACGACAATACTATAACTAAGTACCCGAAATGGTCAGTCGATGATTCTAAAATCGTCAATCATTTAAAAATTCAATGGGACTATGACGAGGGCACAAAGACTTACAGAAAAAACGAAGTTTTTGAAGACTCTGCAAGCATTTCTTCTTTTGGAAAAAGAGCGGCTTTAGCATTTAATTTTAAAGGCGTTCAATCTGATTTAAGCGGCGAAAGCTTTATACAGCTTTATTCGTCAACGCTCTTGCAAAGATTGTCGCAGCCGGTTGCCGAAGTTGATATATCAACACACATTGATAAGTCGATTCAAACAATAGGTGACAAGGCTTTGATTAAAACCGGGACGATTCCGGAGAATGACGGAACGCTTACTTTTGCGAGCGAAATGGAGATAGTTTCAAGGTCTATTAACTTTCAAACTGGCGACGTTAATTTTAAACTGGCCTTCACTTCTTTTACTGGCATTAGGTCGTGCTATATAGCGCCGAGTGATAGCTTTTTTTCTGTGATAGATCAAAAGACGGTAACAGTTCCGACAGGTCGGGGCGCTCTTTATTTGCCCGGTTGGAAAATGAAGCTTTTTAATAATTTAACAAGATCTTACGAGCCGGACGCTGTAAATACAATTTTAAGCGTAACCGGCGACACAATTATTTTTGAAAACAATTTTACGACAATCTTAACGACTGATATGAAAGCAAAGTTTGCAGATTATGACGACGTCATAGATTCGCAAAAACGCTATTGCTTTGTGTCTGACGGCGGGTTGAATTTTGATGACGGCAAACCGACTTATAGGGTAACTTTTTGATATGGCTTTACCAGTAATTATATCACCCTCACAAGTAGACGCAAAAAGTCCGGTCGACGATGACTTAATGGACGGAATCCGGGTCGATCTAAACGACCTTGATTCAAGATTCGCAGGCGTCAAGACTTTTCCTTACGAGTTTAAGGTAAACGGGCCGCTTGCTTTTTTAGTTCCTTCATACGGAATATATAAAAGACTCGACGGGGCGTTAGTGCCGACTGCTCAAACGCTTACTTTTGCAAGAATGTATTGCGAAGTTCCGGGCGTGTCTGGCAACTTAATTGCTGACGTTAGAAAATATCGCAAAACAAATACAGCAATCACAGCAATTTCAAAACAATTTTCAAGCAGTATTAACTCTATTACGCAAATTGCTCCGGCGCTTGCGACCCAGTCAATTTCTAGAGCTACTGCGCAAATTGCGACGCAGTCAATTTCTCGCTGGAAGTCGACTATTAATATTTCTTCAATTATTTTATTAGGCAATAATTTAGTAAGATACAACCTTGCAGCCGCGCTTGACTCGGACTGGAAGCAGGGCGATTCGATCACGTTTGCCTCGGCTTCAAGTGGTGTAAATAACGGAAACTTTACGATTGTCAGAGTCAATGACGACGAGTTAAATAACATTGTCGTTACAAACGCCTCGGGCGTTGCTCAAACGGGAGCCGCCGGAAACGTTGCTTTGAATGCGTGGGCCTATAATTTCACTAATCCAGTCAATGCGCAATTTGTAGCTGGCGAGTCTGCTACTTTTGCGGCTCACACATCCGGCGGGAATAACGGAACTTTTACAATTTACGCGCTTAATGCGGGCGGAAACAATATCATTGTTAAAAACGTGAACGGAGTTGCTCAAGCTTCAGCCGTTGGAACGACTGACGTCAACCGATGGGCCTACACTTATTCGGCTTCCGTAGCCTCTGACTTTGCCGTAGGCGAATTTGCTAGAATGGCGGGTCATTCGACGGGCGCTAATAACGGGGACTTTAGAATAACGGGCGTAAACGTTAGCGGAAACAATATCGTTGTATTTAACGCGGCGGGTGTTGTTCAGGGTGCGGCTGCGGGTACTGCAAACACTACTCGTTGGATTTATGCCTTAGCTAGTGACCCTACTTCTCAATATTCTTTAGCCCAACGCGCCGTCATTTCTGGCGCAACAAATCCGGCAAATAACGGAACTTTTTCGGTTGTTCAGATAAACAGACTGGGGACAAACAATTTAGTTGTCGTCAATACTGCGGGCGTAACTCAAGCGGGCGCGGCTGGGACTTTAGATCACGAACGCACCATTATTTCTTTTTCTTCAGACCAGTCGGCAATTTACACGACCGAGTCTAACATAGAAATAGGCGGGACGCTTCCGAGTGCTGGCAATTTGGGTCAGTTTGATGTTGTCGAAGTTAATCGCGGGGGCGGCGCCAATTATAATGTGGTAGTTAATAACGCTTCGTCGGTTGCGCAGGCAAGCCCGGCGGGTCGAGTTTTGATCGAATCAAAATCGATTTTAACTAGCTTTTTAACTTTAAACTTTCCGGCGGTTTCGACCGAGAACACAAATAACAATTCTTTTTTGCAAGCGGTTTCAACTTCAAGTTTAAACGCAAACGCTGTCATTTCGGCGGGCGACGTTTCAAATGGGGTTTTGTTGTCTTTAGATATTAGAAGTATTCCAAGTGGTCCGATTGCCGACGTTGTCGTGCAAATAGTTTAGGAGAATTATGTCAACTTCGATCAATACAAGTGAAATCCCGGTTTCAACCGTTCAAAGCGCAACGGCTGCGTCCTATACGGTCGCGGCTGATAGATATGCAATCGTTAGAGGCCAAGTTAAGAACGGCGGAACGCTTTCAATCGGCGGTGTCGTGGTGCTTTCTTCAGATACATGGTCAGTCGTTGCGAACAACGTAAGCCCTAGAACCATAAGAATGGGCGGCGCTGGCTTCAAGTCAATTTCGGTGCCGCTGACTTCAAACCAGACAGCAATAAGTTCTTATATTCCAAACGCGGGCAATCTTTTTGTCGATCAAATTAGGACATCGTCTTCGTCTTATACAGACGACGGCGACGCCTTTACAAATTCAACGGCCAGAACTTCAGACTCGGGGACTTTTAAGGTTCCGGCGGGCACTGTAATCGTGGGGTCTGGCGACGCTCGCTATCATATAGAACTTTATCGTATTCCGGGCTCGGCAACTTAAAAGGGGTTTTCATGTTTATAGTTACTATTGCAGGCAAAAAACAATTATTTATTAACAAGATTACAGACGACTTTTTAAGGTTTTTACCCGAACAGTTCGACGTTGATTCAAGTGAAATATCTGCGGAATATATCCCAGACGAGCTTCAAAAACAAATGCGTAGACTTATGAAGGCAAGCCCAGAAAAAAGATTTGAGTTTGATCTGGACAACTTAAAACTTTTTGAAGTCACACCTCCAAGCGCGGTTCAGGGACAAGCAAACTTAAAGCATATTATGAACAAAGAGCCAAAGGCCGATGGTGCCGAAGAGCTAAACCCTAACGCGCTAAAAAAGAACGCGTTTCAAGATTTAACAAAAGAGCAAAAGATTGATTATTTAAAATCAATTACTTGGACGCCCCGAAAATGGGAATCAAATGCTTACGCCGAACTTATTGGCTTTCCGGGCGACATGTATTTTAATAACGATAGCCCCGAGTGTAAAGTTCAGCGCAAAGAAGTTTCTACTTTTACAGCTAAAAAAGTAAAAGCTGTGGTTTATAAAAAAGTGAGAAACACTGTTACGGGTGAGCTGGTTGACACGGTCGACAGAATTGAATTGGAAACATAAAAATTTATTCAAAGGAGAATAAAAATGAAAGCAAAATTAAATGTTCTAGTGTTATTAGCGTTCGTGTTCACATTCTTAGGCTTGCGCGTTTTCGCACAAGAGGCGGAAATCGTAGCGCCTAGCCCGGAAGAAATCACAAAGTTTTTGGCTTTACTTGCTGGCATTGGCGGTCTTAAAGGTGCGGCTCTTGCGGTTGTAGTAATTCAAGGCTTGATGCTTTTTTTCAGAACTAACCTTGCAGACTTCGCAGGAAAATGGAAACTTTTAATCGTTTCTGGATTGTCTTTCGCGGCGGCTTTTGTTGGTATTTTATCAACTGGCGCACCTTGGACAACAGCGATCGTTGACGGCGCAGTCTTAGCAGCGTTCCAAGTTTTTGCAAACCAAGTTTGGAAGCAAGTCGCAACGAGCAAAGGCAATGTCTAACCAACAAGTTTACGTTGACACTGTAAAACAAGCCGCGCTCTCAATGGGTAAGCGGCTTGTCTTTGACTTTGTCGTCTCTAAAGTCCCGTTTCTTGGCGGCTTTATTCTGGGGCCGATAGTCGGCTGGGCAATCGGTAAGGTTTTACATATTGCTCTAATGAAGACCGAAATGGGTCTATTCTTTTTATATATCGACATGAGAACAAGTGCGCAGGGCAGGGCTTTTGAAAAAGCGGCATTTGCAAACGTTGAGGCTCAAAAATCAACCGACCCAAAAGTGAGGCAAGACAGTGAAAAATTACTCATTGATAGTTTTCGCGCTTTTATCAAGTTTACGAACTGATATTTTAAAATTATTTGCAGTCGCGCTTTTTTTGTCGTCTTGCGCGGGCTCACCTCCCGACGTTCCGCTTTGCGTAGAAATTAGCCCGACTCGCGGTTGGTGTACGAACACGGTCAGCAACAAAGAGTTTGAAATAAATGACAAAAATCCTTATTCATTTTCTGAAGGTCAAAAGCCAATGACGTGGTGGGAGTTGAGACCGACATTTGTTTTAGTCCCAGCGCCTTCATGGGCAAAAATTAAAGCTTGGATTATTAAATCATGCAAGGGCACGAAACAATGTGATAAAGAAATTGATTCATGGGAGCGTAAGATCGATTCCGTAGATCAAAAAATAAACGAAAAGAAAGATAAGAAATGAGAAGCATCAAAAAAGAATTTGTCAAATTTCTAGATAAAAAGCTTTTGCTTAATGGTCTTGCTCAACAAGCGATAGAAGAAAAAAACGCTAGACTTCTTTTTTATTTGGCCTGTGAGTCTTGTGTCGGCACGAATTACGACGACGTTTTGATGATTAAAAAAAGCTTAGAAATAACCGGCGGCACCACTCGAAAAGAATGGGGCGCATCATTTATTCAAGCTTGCATTGCTTACGCTGAAATCAAAACCGGCGTTGAGAGTTCTATTTTTCCTAGTGAACATAGTTTAACTATTTGGGCAAAAACTCCCGAAGAAATGAGAGTCAAAACGACTCCGCTTCGTGGTGCTCTTGTCGTTTGGAGAAATGGCTCCTCACAAGAGGGCCGCATCGGTGCGGTGTCTGAATGTTCTGAAATTTACTGCTCGGCCATTGAAGGAAACAAAGACGGCAACGCTGACCCTGATCTTTATTTTGACGGCGTTCATTTTACAAAACGCCAATCTAAATCAAAAACTAAATTGCAAATCGTTGGGTTTTTAAAACCTTTCTAATTTAAAGAGTGCTTGCGTAAATCCAAAGGTCGTCAATTTCTTGCGCAGTCTTGCCGATCATTGCGCCGACTTGCTCGACAAGTGGATTGTCTCTTTTAAAATCGATTGCATACTTCCAATTTATAATAGCTTCTGATTTTTCAGGCTCGGATAGATTTTCCAAAGCTGCGTCAATATCTGCGGGATAAACGCCAATAGACAAAAGAGCTAGTCTAATTTGTCTTGGAGTAATATCAGGGAAGTCAATTTGCTGCGATTGCGGTCGAACAGGCTCAACAAAAGAGCCGTCAACGTAAGTCCAGCCCGGACAAATTTCAGGTCTTGATGTTGTGTCTATTAACAAATAACCATCGGGATTCCAATTTGAACCCTCTTCGACTCGCACCACGTTTTCGACAATTTGGTTTTTTATCATTGAAACTCTTTTCATATCTACCTCGCAATTACCTGTAAAAATCCGTCTGCCCCTGCTCCACCGGCGCCAGAATCAGAGACCGCGTTAGTTCCGCCGTTTCCTCCGCCGCCCCCAGCTCCATAAAGTCCGCCTGCTCCGCCGTCAAACTTGGTTGTCGTTGAGGCAGACCCGCCGCCCCCGCCCGCACCGCCAAAAAATAAATAGTTGGTTGTGTCGCCGTTCGCTCCGGCTGTGTCTACTGCTCCGCCCGCTTGCGTAGGGCTTGCGCCTCCCGGCTGCGCCGTTGCTAGGGCGTTGGAAGTGGTTAATCCACCCCCTCCGCCTCCAGAACCCGCAAAGCCGTTAGCGCCGGGATATATTGTCGAGGTTGTTGTAGAGCTTTGACCGCCAGCCTTATTGACACTTGAATTTAATCCAGAAGAAGAAACTGAAGAACCGATTCTTGCCTCTCCGCCAAGCGCAACGGCACCGCCGCCTCCGGCACCGCCCAATCCACCTTGAAAAACAAGTATAGATCCAAAGCTAGTGTCTCCGCCCGCAGAGCCGTCGTTGCCGTTTTGATTTGTTGCCGTAGCACTTGCCCCGCCAACCCCGCCAGCGCCTATTGTAATTGTTACCGGCCAAGACGGAACGCTTGAGTATGGAAGTATCACGTCAAAATATGCGCCCGCAGACCCGCCTCCGCCCCCTGCACGTCCGGCGTTTGTTGCTTGTTTTCTTCCCGAACCGCCGCCCCCGCCCGCTCCTATGCCTCGAAGTCTTATGGTTGTGCAGCCTACTCCGGGGTCAGCCATTGTCGTAGACGATGTGTAGTTGTTTACTATTGGAGTAAACTTTCCGCCGTTAGCGTTTGGCAAAACTCCTGAAACTTCGCTGGTTAGATCAATCGACCCGGCACTTAAAACACCGGAAGTAAGTTTTGCAACTCCGGTGCCGGTAGCTCGTTTAATCAGCTTTCCGGTTGTAGAATCGAAAAGCACGACCTCTGAATCTATACTTGAAGCTGGCCCTACGACGTCGCCACTTCCGCCGCCGCTTGCCGGAACGTCAACCGTCACGGTGTTGCCAGTTCTTGAAGCTGTTACGCCCGCACCGGTAAAATTAAGAGTGTCGACCGAGCCCGCGCCGCCAAGGTTTGAGCCTTCGTCTTGAAATTGTATGTTAGGGTGGCCGCCTCCACCGCCCGGAGGTGCTGCAAAAGTTCCGTCTGCTCTTAAAAAGTTAGTCGTGCCTCCGCCGGAAGCCGGAACCAATCCTTTTAATGAGGTTGTGAAAGTATCAAGCAAAGTTGTCGCTTGAGTGCCCGTCAAATCCTCGACATTGCCGGTGCCTGCAGTTACGCGGCCCTTAATTGTAGAAGTTGCAACTTGCGCAGCCTTGGCGTTTGTTATTGCGTTATTTGCTACCGTAGCAGCAAAAGAGCCAGTGCCCGAGCCTGTCACGTCACCCGTTAAAGAAATAGTTTGGTCGCCGGTATTTGTTCCGCTTGAGGTGCCGGAAAAAGTTCCGCTTTGAGTCGCCAAAGTTCCAAGTCCTGTTATGGTGCTTACGTTTTGAGTTCCCGTGTGATTCGCTCTCTGAATTGCAAACACTTGAGCAGACGTCACGTCTCCGGTTGTTGCAAAGTTAGAATCGTTTGTCAGTTCGCTTGTTGTCGTTGGAATCAAAGCAACAATTCCCGCCACGGTTGCGCCCGAGTCTTTGATTAACTTTCCCGTGACTCCGTCAAAAGCCGCAAGACGGTCGTTTGCAGAAGACGCAGGACCGACAACGTCGCCAGAGCCTCCGCCGCCCCCGCCCGTTACCCATTCAGTGTCATAATCAGTATTTGAATTTTTGGCTAAGACTTGCCCAGTGGTTCCGCCAGCGGGTACGCCAGTCCCAGCCGGTCCCGGTGTTGTTATTGTAATTTGATTAGGTGATTCGGCTGAAATTGTTATATCACTCATTTTGTTGCCTCCGCTGAAATTTTAGCAGCGCCTTCAAGTATTCTGTATTTTTCGCCGCCCGTTATCCAATAAATATCATAGAGATATTTTACGATAGTGCGAACGCCGATCACTGGTCCGGGTACTGATATCGCCTCAGTCGTTGCCGAAGGAATATAGACGCGCACTTGTCCGGTGTTTGTTGTTTGATCTAAAATTGTAAATGAAAAAATCAAAAAAGGTGTTGCGTCGTCGGTCGCCTTTCTGACCATTCCTTCAAAAGTGTAGCCCGTTAAATTTATAAGGCTTCCGTCTGGATTTTTGCAAGTTAGTAGCAACTCAAAAAGCGCACCTTGCTCGACATATATTTGATATTTTCCCGCAACCATTTTTTGACCTCCAAAAAGAAACTTAGCTTAAGGCTAAGGTTTTTATTTTATCTAGACAAGTCTGATTTTTCATTGCTAGCTTAAGAAAACTAACAAAGGGGTTTATATGAATATTTTAGAACAAATTGAAGTGTTAAAGTCTGCAATCGTTTCTTTTGGCGAACAAAAATTTGCTGAAGGCGTGGCAAGTGTTTCCGTGTCTGACAAGGTCTATACAGCGGAAGAGGCGCAAGCTTTAGTTGACGCTGCACTTGTAGCTTTAAAAGCAGATCTTAAAAAAGCTTACGAAGCTGCGCAAGTCGCTGAAGGTGAAGCAGAAAGCCTTTTTGCAAACTTACTTGCATAGTTCTCTAGTCCAGTTTTGAATCTTAGGCTGTGAGCTACTGGTTGACCTTAAGACAGACCAGTAGCGAGCGCCGCCCTTCCAATCGCCGGGGCCATTGCCTGAAATCCTTTTGTCTCGGCCAACCCAGCGCCCTAAAATTCTCGCACCGCAATCGATATTTACTTTGGGGTCGTTTAATTCTTTCGGGTCGTTTACTGGGCAGTCGTAACCTTTGGCAGACTCAATGCTAATTTGAAGCAAACCCCGACTGACCGCGATTCCTTCGTCAAATTTAGAGCCGGGCATACAAAAGCCGTATTTTGTTTGTACGCATTTGCCATAAATACACTTGTCTTTTTTGCACTCTCTAAAAATAGTCTCTGGTCTAAAGCTTGATTCGTATTTTGACATAATAGAAATGAGGCTAACAAAAAAGCTTTCTTTTTCACTCTTAGAAAACTTATCAAACTTCGGGCAATATTCTTTTGCGTCTTTTATTTCTTGCTCGACGTTAATATGTTTTGCAACCGCAATCTTGGCGGCTTCGGTCCAGTCATTACTCGGCCATGCGACTTTTAAGATTGTTGCGCTTGCGGCTTTCGTCGTCGTTGTCGAAGACGCAACCTTCGGCTCAACACTTGCTGGATTTTCTAGGCACCCTAAGAATATAAACGGAATAAGTAAAAATAACATTTGTGACCCCTTTTTTAATAAGCTAGCATTTTTTTATGTCAAAAGAAAAGAAACTTAAACTAGAAACAAGAATTTGCATTTGTCCATGCAAGCGAGAATTTAAGACGCTAAAGGAATCAAAGCAAAAATATTATTCTTTTTATGAGTGCAGCCCGCAAGGGCAAAAAATAGCAGCCGAGGAAAAAATTCTTATCTAGATTTTTTCTCTAGTCGGTCAATTCTTTCGTCGTATTCTCTTAAAATTGCTTTTATTTCTTGCTGATTTTGCTCTTGATTTTTTGCTTTTTCGATCACGACTAGCATTGAGCCGTTTAGTTGAGTAATTGATTGACTCATTTCTTTAAGCTGTGTTGCAGCATAAAGAACGATACCCGCAATCGCGCCCCATGCAATGCGCTCTATGAACTGAGAAAACGTCATAAGACTCACAAGACCACGTCCTTATGTGCAAGCAAAGCGCGCTTATCTTTTTTCTCTATTTTAGATGTCAAATATCTTTGAAGTTCTAAGTTTGAACCCTTACAAGTTTCTTGATAAAAGTCGACAAAGTTTTGGCCCGTCAAATTGTTGGCAATCAACCAGTCAAGGGAGTGAAAAAAGGGCTTTGATTTCATGTGAGTCATTAGATAGTGAACCGGCTTCAAGACGGAGTGCATATCACAAGCCCCGCCCCAAACTTTGAAAATCTTTTCTTTTGCGAAATCAAACATCACTTTTTCGTCTTGTTTCATGCTTATAAAGCTAGGCTGGCAAAACAAAAAACTCAATACTTTTTTATTGGTCCTCAACTAACTTTCTGGGCTTTTGCCTAAAAATTTTGATTGGGATTAAATAAGTCTAGTTGCTTAACTTTTAAAGCTTTACTCAAAGACTTTATGAGGCCCAAAGAAACCCAGCATTTTTGTGTTTCAATGTTATAGATCGATTGCTTGGTCACATTACATTTTAGCGCCAGATCTTGCATAGTCATTTTTTGCGACACTCTCAATCGTTTTACGTTGTTTGCCAAAACTTCTTTTATTTGTAGTGTATTTTTTTTATTCATAAAAGCTTTGTACTTAATAAGTTGACTAAAGTAAAGTAAAGTTTTACTTTTTTTGTAAAAATTAGCGGGGGTGTTCATGGCTAGAATCGAAGAAATTACGTTTTCAAAAAACTATATAGAAGTGCAACACGAAGAATTTAGCTTTAAGGCATTTGCTGCAAAGAACAATTTAGATATAGAAAACTATGCGGTTGTAAGTGTGCAAGTGTTTTCACAAGCTTTAAATTGTTGGATATCTGCGGACAACGGTAAGGCTTACGCATACGCCCGCGAAATATTGGAAAAAGCGTTAAATCAAGTTAAAGAAGAAAAAACAGAACAAAAGGAGAATGAAGAAAATGAAAACTATTAGAAAACCGTGGAAAGTTAAGGTTGAGGAGACCAAGCGATATGACACTTTTACAGGAGAGCCAAGGGTCGAGACAAATTTCTTTATAGTCGACAACGAAAAGACGGTTGCAATTTTATGCAATTTCGCACAAAGCGCGCAGAAAAATGCGAACATGATTGCGGCGGCTCCCGAAATGCTGGAGTTTTTAGAAAATATTTTAAAGGTTGTTGAGGCAGATTACGCAGACACAAGAATAGAAAATAGGGCAAATAATTATTTTTCTGGAATTTTAGAGATAGTTAAAAAAGCAAAGGGTGAAAATAATGTCTAATTTAGTTCGTTTTGAAAATTTAAAAGAGCTGGTGCAAATGGTTCAGCCGCAATTTGAAGAGTTGGCGTCAATTCACAAAGCCGTAAACTATAAACGAGAGGCCTCTTTTGCAATTCAGGCCCTAACTGACAACGACTATTTGTCGTCGGTCGCTATCAATAACCAAGACTCACTTAAAAACGCCGTGATAAATGTCGCAGCAATCGGGTTGAGTTTAAGTCCAGTTCACAAGCTTGCTTATTTAATACCACGCAAAGGCAAAGTTTGTTTGGACATTTCTTATCAAGGCTTAAAACAACTTGCGGTCGACTGTGGTGCGATTGTTTTTTGTCATACTGACATCGTCTATTCAAACGACGATTTTATTTTGAACGGCATTGACAAAGAGCCGACTCATAAATTTAAACCATTTAGCTCTAGCCGTGGCGATATTGTCGGCGGTTATTGTACGGCTAAAACTGCGGCGGGTGATTTTGTAACTTCGATCATGGACATTGAAGAAATTAACAAAATAAAAAGTCGCTCCGAGTCTTTCATAAAAAAATCAGGCCCTTGGATTACGGACGAAAAAGAAATGATTAAAAAAACAATAATCCGAAGGGCGTACAAGTCTTGGACTAAGTCATCGCCAGAAAAAGCCGAGCGGTTAGCAAAAGCAATCGAGCTAGACGACGACTATATAGAGACAACCGCCTCACAAGTTATTGACGCCCCAAGCGACGACGCCAAGTCCTTATCTCTTGAAGAAATACGCTTCAGTTTGAAATTTTTGGAAAGAACAGAAGAGCAATATTTAAAACATTTGTCGGCTGTAATGCGAAGAGATATAAAGAAACTCGAAGACCTGACGAGCATAGAAATTTCACAGGCAAAAGCAATGCTTAATCAGCTAACAGAACAAAAGAATTTAAAAATAAAAGCCGAAGAGAAAGCAAAAAATGAAGACGTTGCAACACAGCAATAAGAATCCCGAGTTTCACGGCATGAGCAAAACTCCAGAATATATAGCGTGGGTTTCTATGAAAAATCGTTGTGAAAATAAAAATGGCAATAGATATATTGATTATGGTGGTCGCGGGATAACAATTTGCGAAGCATGGGCCGTCAGCTTTATTTCTTTTTTTATAGACATGGGCCCGAGACCGTCAAAAAAACACTCGTTGGACAGAATTAATAATGACGGGCCATATAGTCCTGAAAATTGCAGGTGGGCAACGAAAGCAGAGCAGAGCAGCAATAGAAGAAATATCAAGAATATTTTTTACAACGGTAAAACATTTAATATTTCTAGTCTTGCCAAAAGGGTTGGTGTTCCAAAAACTACGCTTTTCAGATATATAAACAAGG
>JACCDR012229967.1_pt1 | contig 34683 bp, 26 predicted proteins | sample 7446431 | NCBI WGS metagenome assembly JACCDR01 (sample SAMN15323443, study PRJNA562643) | freshwater metagenome | isolation source: river surface water | place: USA:Blue River Watershed | collected 2017-08-17 | reverse complement strand
CGCGGCCTTCGCCTTGCGAGGAATACACAGTACCCGCGCGGATCCTGTCGCGCAGGAACGTGGTGAAGTTCTGCATGAAGTTCTTGGGCCGCAGCAGCGTGTAGGTGATGCCAGAGTCGATGACGATCTGGTCGCACCGCCCTTGCAGCCGCGCAATGGCGACATCCGATTTGGGCTCCGCCCCCGCCCCCGAGACACGCACGATGTACTGCACGCCTGCAGCCTGTGCTGCGCGTACTGCGTGGGCGGTCATGGCTTCCATGTGCGGGTGAGCCGGGGTGACCAAGAATAGCCGCTTCACCCCTCGCATGGCCGCCTGAGCTGAATCCGGGCTGAGCAGGTTCAACTCGCGTGCGGGAGTTCCTGCTACGGACTGCCCCGATGGCGACGCCGCGATCACCGATACCGAGTAGGGTGTCTTTTGCAAGCACTCGACCAAGGCGCGGCCAATGTTGCCAGTCGCGCCAGTGACGAAAATCGTTGGAATGTCTCCCATGAAATGCTCCCCCCTCAACGTCCCAGCGCCTCGATCACCAGTCGCGCCGTTTCTTCGCCCGAAAAGTTCTGCTGTCCAGTGATGAGGTTGCCGTCACGCACCGCGAAGCCACGCCACAGACCAGCTTGCACAAAGTTCGCGCCGATGGCCTTCATGCGCTCCTCGATACGCCAGGGCATCACGTGCTTATCGCGTGGTAGCAGGCCGTAGCTCCAAACGGCGTTGTCGGCGAAGTCTTCCTCACAGTTGGCAAAGCCGGTGACGGTCTTGCCTTTGGCCAGGTATTCCCCCTGCGCGTTCTTGACATAGGCGAGGATGGCCACGCCATGGCACAGCGCTGCGGCCACCTTGCCGGCGGCATGGAACTCGGCGAACTTGGTGTGCAGATCGGTGGCTTCCTCAAAGGTGAACATGGGCGCCTGGCCGCCAGCGACAACGATGGCGTCGAAGCTCGCCACTTGGATGTCGGCGACCTTCTTCGTGTCGTCCACCAGCGCCTTGAGTTCGGGCGTGTGGATGAAGCCCTGGCTGATCAGGTCGGTCTTGCTGTAGCCGCTGGCGTCGCTGGGGTCGCTCATCTCGTCGGCCGCGCATGGGCCGCCGGCCGGGCTGAACACCTCGACCTCATAGCCGACCTCGGTGAACGCCTGATAGGGGTGGGTAAGCTCACTCCACCAGAAGCCCACCGGCCAGCCGGTGGTGGTGGAAACAGCTGGATTGGCGATGACGATGGCGACACGCTTGCGTGCATTCGAGTTCAACACATTGGGGTCTTTGAGGCTCATGGCGGTTTCCTGAAAAGGGCTGGAAGGCTGCAACGGAACGCAGTCTCCGCCGTTTCAGGAATCACTTCAATACATCAAAATAAGACCGTCTGTTGCTACATAGAACAACAATGGAACTCAGCCACCTCGACACCTTCGTAAAGGTCGTGCAAACAGGCAGCTTCACCCGTGCGGCCGAGCAGCTTCGTAGCCAGAAGGCTCACGTCTCGCGCGTGGTCAGCCAACTTGAAGCCGACTTGGGTGTGCGTCTCCTGGCGCGCACCACGCGCTCGCTCTCACTTACAGAAGTAGGGCGCGAGTTCTTTGAACGCGCTGTCGGCATCTTGGGCGCTGCCGAAGACGCGCGCCGCGCCGTGCAGCAAGCGCACGGTGAACCGCGCGGCACACTGCGCCTGACCTGCGGTGTGGAGTTCGGGATGGTCGCGGTCAATCGCTGGGTGCGCGACTACCTGATCCGCAACCCCGGCGTGAACGTGGACCTGGAGATGACTGGGCGGGTGGTTGACATCGTGCACGAGGGCTTCGATCTCGCGGTGCGCGTAGGCCCGCTCGCCGACTCGACGTTGGCAGCTCGCAAGCTTGGCGATTTGCAATACGGCTTGTTCGCTGCTCCAAGCTATTTGCGGCGACAGCCTGTGCCTGCGGTCCCGCAGGACTTGGCTCAGCATGCATTGATCCGCTTCTCGGGTGCTCGTTTGCGTTTGGTCTGGACACTTTCCCGAGGAGACGACATCCAGCGCATCGAACCCGCCGCGCGTTTGAACGTCAACAACAGCTTCGCAGTGCGGGACGCTGCTGTCGAAGGCTTGGGGATTGGTCAGCTACCCTGGTTACTGGCCGCGCCCATGGTGGCGGCTGGAAACTTGCAGCCCGTGCTGGCCGATTGGCAATTGCCTCCAGCACCGGTGCATGCGGTGTTCGCCAGTGCCCGCTACCTCACCCCCAAGGTCAGGGCGTTTGTAGACCTCGCCGTGGCTTCCTTTGCCAATGCGACCGATCAGTTGTCGCACTCCATCGACAAATAGGGGTGGCCTGAACAGTTGGGGCTGGTCCCCCCGACAGGAATCGAACCTGTATCTAGCGCTTCGTACCACTTCGGCTTTCGCCGCCGCATGGCGCGTTCGTGGTCTGGACTATGCCTTTGCCTTGGGCGTTGAACGCCGTTAGGCAGGAGCCGTCTAGTCTCTACACCTTCCCGCTTTCTCGGGCTTGGCTCGGCGTTGCCACGGCGCAGGGTGCGCCAGAGGGTTCACCGACTTTGACTCCATTCAGCCGGTGCTTTCGCGTCCGACTGCCCATTGAAAGGAGGCGCTCGTTCTATCCATTGAACTACGGGGAGCTGATCTGATGCGTCGCGTCGCCTTGGTCAGTCACTTTCGCCGGGACAAATTTGGGACAGTGACATGGTCGGATGGGACAGGACGCGAAGGGAGTGTAGGGGCGTTGATCCTTTGAAAATCAATAACTTGCAGTCTTCGGTTGGCCGCCAGAAACGCTTAGGAGGCGCCCGTTCTATCCATTGAACTACGGCGAGCGGGTGTACCGAGCGGGGGTGTCACTTTGGCTTGACGACGGATTTTCTCATGTTCGCGTCTGCCGGCGTTTCCTGCACGCGCCAGACCCAGATGACGTCGAGCGAATTTTCCAGGCCGCTTTGTGCGCGCAGCGTAAAACGCTGGGCGATGCGGTAGATCAGCTGCCAGGTGCCGGTGGCGGCGTTGACACCCCGTTCATAACCCACGTACCAGCGCCTTGAGAGCTGTTTGCCCAGTGTGATGACGGTTTCGCGCACGTCGGTGTCGCCCTGGCGCAGTGAAATCTCGTCGATGCCCAGGTTCTTCAGCAGTGTGTCGGTGGGGGCTTCGCCTTCGCCTGACAGCAGCGCCACGGCAGCGCGCTGCAGCAGCGCGGTGTCGCTGCGGCCCAGGCCGTCGGGTGCACGGCCCAGCACCAGCCACGACAGTTTGTCGGTGTCGCTCATCTCGGGCTCGGCAAACAGGCGCACACGCGGCGCTTGTGCCTGCCCGGCGATCAGCACGCCCACGCGGGTGTCGATGTTGGGCCGCAGCGCCAGCACGTCCAGGCGCGGGTTGTCGGCAGCGCCGGTGAAGGTGAGCACACCACGCTCAATTTCCAGCTTTTGGCCGTAAGCGGCATAGGTGCCGCCTTCTGACCGGATGCTGCCGTTCACGGCCAGGCGGCCGTCGGGGTTGGTCAGCTTCACCGCGCCTTTCAACGTGGTGTCCAGGCCGCGGCCGCGCACGCGCAGTTGCTCGCCCAGGCCGATGTCCACCGCAAGTGCAAAGTTGCGCCGGCGCGGCGCGGCTTCGAGGCCGGCGTCGGCGCTGGTTTCTTCCACCGCGCCTTTGATGGTGACGTCGCTGTCCAGCGTGGGGGCGTCGGCGGCGGTGGTGTCAAACAGGCCTTCGTCGATGGTGAAGCGGCCGTCCAGCCGGCCCTGGTCGCGCTGCAGGTCCAGCGTGGCGACTCCGCTGGCGATCAGCAGCCGGTCCAGCCGGCCCAGGGCGCGAAAACGCTCGGCCTTCAGCTGCAGGCGGGCGCTGGGCGCGCTGGCCCAGTTGGCGCTGCCGGTCACGTCGATGCGGCCCTCGCCGCCCTTGAGCGTGAAGCGCTCGATGCGCGCGGTTTCACCTTCCAGCAGCACCAGCACATCACCGGCACTCACGTTCACGCCCTGCAGCAGGTTGCGCACGCCGATGTTGCTGCCCGTCAGCGCACCGGTGTAGCGCGGCGCGCCGAGTGTGCCGCCCAGCGTGGCCGTGGTGTTGATGCGGCCGGCCAGGCGCCAGCCGGCCGGCACCCAGGGCGCCCAGATGCCGATGTCGTTGGCCTGCGCGGTGATGCTGCCCTGCAACGGTGCGCTGCGGGCCGGCCAGCGCTGTTCGGGCGTGCTGCTGATGCGCACGTTGCCGCTGAGCTCGCCAATGCCACGGCCTTTCAGCACCGGCGTCAGTTGCCACAGGCCGTCGTGTGCGGCCAGTGTGAGGCGCAGTTCGCTCAGGCCCAGCAGTTGCAAGCCGTCGTCGCTTTCGATGTTCAGGTCGCCGCCCTCGCGCTGCATCACCAAGTCAACGTCCATGCGCTCGGTGGCGCGGATGTCCAGCCGGGCGCCCAGCTTGAGGTTGCCGCGCCAGCCCATCGTGGGCTGCAGCCGCGCCAGCAGCGGCACGGCTTCAAAGGGTTCGATGTCGGCGCGCACACGCAGGTGCGGCACAGCCGGCCGCAGGTCGGCTTGCACGTCGTCCCAGCGCAGCGCCACCTGCGCCGGCCCGGCCGGGCCCACCAGCAGGCGGCCGGCGTCGGCCTTCAGCGCCACCAGCGTGCCGCCGGCGCCCAGTTGCAGGCTGGCGCGCAGGTTGCGGGCTTCGGCCCAGGTGGCTGTTGGGGCTGTGGTGCCGGCCTTGCCGTCCCACGCGCCCACCAGCAGCCGCTCCACCGTGCCGCGCCACAGGCCGGCGCCACCGCCTTCGGCCTGCCAGGCGCCTTGGGCCTGCACCTGTGCCGTGGTGCCGCTGTCGGTGCGCAGGCCCAGCATGTGGGCCAGCGCCGGTGTCAGGCCCGACGCTGTGGTGGCGCGCAGGCTGAGCTGGTGGCTTTGCACGGTGCCGCGCAGGTCGGCCTGCACCTGCGCTGCGTTGTAGGTGCTGTCGGCGGCGGTGGACTGCAGGCCGCTCAAGTCAAGCTTCAGCTCCAGCGGGCCGTTGGCGCTGGTGTCCAGCCGCCAGTCGGCCGCGCCGGCTTGCAGTTGATAGCTGCCCAGGCGCAGTTGCAGGGCCTGGGCCGTGCCTTCGGTGCGCAGTTGCGGCCAGCGGCCTTCGGCGCTGAAGCGGGCTTGCACCTGGCCTTGCTGCGGCACCCAGTCGGCCAGCTCGGGGTGCAGCGTGGCCCAGGGCGCCAGCGCCGCCAGTTGTTGGCCCTTCAATTCGCCTTGCCAGCGGTCTTGCAGGCCGGCGCCAGTGGGGTCGCCGCGCCCTTGCAGCGTCAGCACGTTGCCGGCGGCGCGCAGCTCGGCCTTCAGCGTGGCGGGCGCGGGGCCGCCGGGCTGGTGGCCCAGCGTGATGTCGGCGGCCAGCGGCAGGCCGGCCAGTTGTGAGTCGCGCACCTGCAGCGTGCCGTTGCCGGCCAGGCGCTGCAGCAGTTCGGTGGCCGGCAGCGCTGCGGCGCCGGGGGGCAGCAGCAGGTCCAGCGACCACTGGGCCGTCAACCGGTGCGGGCCTTGGCGCCAGCTGCTGTGGTCGGTGCCGGGCCACCAGGGCACGGGGTCGAAATCTTGCACCGAACCCTGGGTTTGCACACGCCAGGCGGCGCTGGCCGCGCTGTTGCCGGGTTTGCCCGCGCTGCGGGCCCGGCCAGCCGCCTGGCGCAGCAGCGTGCCGCTGAAGCTGGCGCTGGCGTTGCCGGTGCGGGCCACGGCGCGCTGGATCTCAACCCGGTCGTCGCGCGCCAGCCCGGCCATCGCCAGTTGCACCGGCTGCGGCGCTTTGTCGAGCAGGCCTTCAAGGTCGAAGTCCCAGCTCACCTGGCGTGCCGGCGCGGTGCTGGTGGCCGCCGGGTCGGGTGAGGGCAGGCCGGTCAAGGTGGCGTTCAAGGGGCCGCTCAGGCGCATGCCGGCGGCGCGGCTGTCCAGCCGCTGCGGCAACAGGTCTTGCACCACGCTTTGCAGTTTCAGTTCGTGGCCCTGCCAGACGGCGTTGCCGGTCCACAGGCCGCTGGCGCCGGCGGCGTCGCCAAACAGCAGTTCGAGCTGGTTGAAAACCAGCCGCTGCCGCTGCGCCAGACTGCCCACCACCTGGCCGCGCACCTGGCGCAGCGGCAGCAGTTGGCTGCTCCACGGGCCGGGCAGGGTGTTGCGCAGGTCCACGCGGGCCTGGATGGGTGCGTCTTGCGCGCGGGTGGTGATGTCCACCGTGCCGGCCAGTGCGGTGCGCGGCGCGCCGGCTTGCAGTGCTTGCAGGTTCAGGTCTTGCGTTTGCAACTGCAGCGTGTCCAGGGGCCAGGCTTCGAGCACCCGCAAGCTGGCGCTCAGGTCCACCGCCGGCGCTGCTGCCAGCGCGCTGGTCTTGCCGGCCCCGGTGGCCGCCACCGGCACGCCGCGCAGGGTGGCCTGCAGTTGCAGGCGCGCCAGCGGGCCTTCCAGTTGCAACGCTGCGCCCCAGGGCGGTTGGTCGGGGTGGCCTGTGCTGCCGGCCTGCGGCCGTGCCGAGCCCTGCGCCGCCACGGCATACGGGGGCTGGTTGCCGATGCCACCGGCGGCTTGCAGGTGCAGGCCCTGCCAGTCGGCCTGCGCCTGCAGCGCGCCGTGGCGCGCCTGCGGCCGTGGGTCCAGGGCCAGGCCCTGGGCCGACACGGCGGTGAAGGCCGACAGCTGGTCGACTTTCAGTTCGGCCACGTCGAGCTGGCGCAGGTTGACCTGCACCGGGAAGGCCAGGGTGTCGGGCATGACGATGGGGCGCGGGCCGCGCGGGCCCGTGTCCAGCGTCACGCGGGCGGCCTGCAGGCGCTCGGCGGCCAGCGCCAGCCAGGCCTGCGCGTGCGGCCGCAGCACCAAGGCCACACCCTGCACGTGCAACGCTTCGATGTCCACCCACTGTTCACCGCGGTCCCACTGCACACGCAGGCGGTCTGCCCGCCACTCGCTGCCCAGCAGCGCGCCGCGCCAGCCCGTCACCTGCACACCGGGCAGGTGGCTCACCAGCCAGCGTGCGCCGTCTTCGTTCAGCAGCAGCCAGCGGCCGCCCGCCACCAGGCCAGCGGCCATCAGCAACAGCAGGGCCATGATGGCCAACAGCGGCTTCAGCAGCGCCAGGCTGGAGGCCAACGACACCGGCCCCGGCCGGGGCGGCGCTTGCGTCGGCGGGGGCGTGTCAGTCGTCATGCTAAAACGCGATGCCCACGGTGAAGTGCAGCCGCCCCTGGCCGGTGTCGCGCGCCCAGGCGTAGTCCAGCCGCAGCGGGCCAACCGGGCTGCGCCAGCGCAGGCCGACACCGTAGCCCACCGAGGGTTGGATGCTGCCCACCTTGTTGTCAGCGCCACCCACGTCGACAAACAGCGCGCCCCACAACGAGGGCATGCGGGCCAAGAAGGGCCGCGCCAGCTCCATGCTGGTGGTGGCCACGGCGTTGCCGCTGCCCACCACCGCGCCCACCAGCGGGCCCAACGTGCGGTAGTCGTATCCGCGCACCGATTCGTCGCCACCAGCGCGCCACTTCTGCGATTCCGGCACGGCCACCGCATCGCGTGCAAAAACCTGGCCCAGTTCCAACCGCGCTTGGCCATACCACGACTGGCCCAGCGGCAAGTAACCCGTAAGGCGGCCGTAGGCGCGTGTGAAAGTGCCGTCGATGCCGCTCGTCGACCGCGAGCGCCCGGCGCCCACCTGCACCGCCAGGCTGACGCCCCGCGTGGGCAGCACCAGGCTGTCCAGGTCGCGCCAGGCGCCATGGAAGTTCAGCGACAACGCCAGCGAATCGTTGCGTTCACCGGCCTGCGTGGTGCGCAGCGAACGTTCGAACTCGGTGAAGTGCAGCCGCTCCACGTTGCTCTTGTCCTGCGCGCGGCCCAGGCGCAGGCGCTGCGACATCACGGTGTCGGTGTCGGACAGCAGCCGCTCCACGGCGCCGCCCAGCAAGTAGCGCGACAAACCTTCCAAGGGGTGGGTGCTGAGCTCGGCGTCCCAGGCCTGGCGCCGTTCACCGAGCTCGATCTTCGTGCGCGACGAAGCCGCGTACCCCAACACCCGGCGGTACAGGTGCTCCACCGAAGCGCGCGGGCCGTTGTTGGCGCTGACGCCGACGCCGAAGGTGTACACCTGCAGCGGCGCCTCCTTGGCGCGTGCCACGATGTGAGCCTCGGCGGCGCTGGCGGGGTCGGCGTCCAGCGTCACGTTCACACCCTCAAACAGACCCGACTTCTGCAGCCGGTCCTGAAAGTCCAGCAACAAGGCTTCGGTGACCGGTGCACCGCGTTTGGCGTTGAGCAGGTTTTCCACGGTGGTCGCGTCGTGCACCGCCAGGCCTTCGATGTGCAGCGCGCCGTAGCGAAACAGCGGCCCGCTGTCGACGACCAGGAACAGGCGCACTTCGTTGCGCGCCAGGTCCACTTCGGCCGCCGTGCCGTTCCAGGCTGCGGTGGCGTAGCCGGCCGAGCGCAGCAGGGTCAGCGCGGCCGACTTGGCGTCAGCCCAGCTTTCGTTCTGGAACACCGCGCCGCTGGGCAGCGCCCAGGCGCTGCGCAGTTGTGCCAGCGTGGCCTGGGCGTGGGCTTCGTTGGCGCTGGCGCCGCGCTCCAGTTCACCCTGGGCTTCCAGTGTCACGCGCGAGATGCGGGCGCGCGGGCCGGGCTGCACCTTCAGGCGCACGGTGTCGGCCTCGCCGGCGGCGCGCCGGGGTTCACGTTCCAGCTGCACGCTGGGTGCAAAGTAGCCCTCGGTCTGCATCAGGCTGCGCACCTGCGCCGGCACGGCGTCAATCAGGCGCGACCATTCGCTGTCGTCCACGTCGTCGCGCGCCAGCCGGCCCAGGCGCACCACGTCCAGGTGGCGCTCCAGCAAGGCCTTCAATTCGGGCGGGGCTTCCACCGAGATCTGCACCCCGCCGGTGGCGGTGGCGGCGGCCGCCGAGGCCGCGCTTTCGGCCACCGGGCTGGCCTCGGCGGGCGTGGCTGCGGGCGCGGTGTCGGTGGCCATGGGCACAGCCGCAGGGGCGCTGACGGTGGCGGGTGGAGGTGGAGATAGAGATGGAGGTGCTGACGCCGCACCGCCACCACCTTTAAGGCTGGCGCAGCCCGCACCCAGGCCTGCAGCGCCCAGCGTCAGCAGCAGCGCCGCAGCCGAGCGCCAACGGGTCATTTGCTCAGCAGCCGCATCGCACCTTCCAGCCCGGCCAACGACAGCGGAAACATGCGTTGGTTCATCAGTTGCTGAATGACAGCGATGCTTTGCCGGTACTGCCACACGCCCTGCGGTTCGGGGTTGATCCACGCAAACTTCGGGAATGCATGGGTCAGCCGCTGCAGCCATTCGGCGCCCGGCTCTTCGTTGTTGTATTCCACGCTGCCGCCGGGCTGCAGGATTTCATACGGGCTCATCGTGGCGTCACCCACAAAGATGAGTTTGTAGTCTTTGTTGTACTTGCGGATCACGTCCCAGGTGGCGAACTTTTCGCTGTAGCGGCGGCGGTTGTTCTTCCACATGAAGTCGTACACGCAGTTGTGGAAGTAGAAAAATTCGAGGTGCTTGAACTCGGTTTTGGTGGCGCTGAAGAGCTCTTCCACGCGGTGGATGTGTTCGTCCATGGTGCCGCCCACGTCCATCAGCAGCAGCACCTTCACCTTGTTGTGGCGCTCGGGCACCATCTTGATGTCCAGCAGCCCGGCGTTGGCCGCCGTGCTGTGGATGGTGTCGTCCAGGTCCAGCTCGTCGGCCGCACCTTCGCGCGCAAAGCGGCGCAGGCGGCGCAGCGCCACCTTGATGTTGCGTGTACCCAGTTCCTTGGTGTCGTCGTAGTCTTTGAAGTTGCGTTGGTCCCACACCTTCACCGCGCTTTTGTTGCGGCTGCCGGCCTGCCCGATGCGTATGCCCTGTGGGTTGTAGCCGTAAGCGCCAAAAGGGCTGGTGCCCCCAGTGCCGATCATCTTGTTGCCGCCTTCGTGGCGTTCTTTCTGCTCTTCAAAACGCTTTTTCAGCGTTTCCATCAACTCGTCCCAGCCCATCTTTTCGATGGCCGCTTTTTCTTCGGGGCTCAGCTCCAGTTCCAGCGTTTTGCGCAGCCACTCCAGCGGCACGTCTTGCGTGAAGTCGGTGAGCAGTTCCACGCCCTTGAAGTAGGCGGCGAAGGCACGGTCGAACTTGTCGAAGTGTGCTTCGTCCTTGACGAGCGCGGTGCGCGCCAGGTAGTAGAACTTGTCAACGGTGGGGCCGCCGTCTTCGTCGTCGATGACACCGGCCTTCAGCGCTTCCAGCAGCGTCAGGTACTCCTTGACCGAAACCTTCAGTTGGGCTGCGCGCAGGGTGTAGAAGAAGTTGATCAGCATGGGGCTGGGCTCCGGTTGAACGGGCGTTGGGCGGTCGGGGGATGGCGCTGGCCTACCGCAGCCAGTTCTCGACCACCAGGCCGGGCACGCGATTGAATTCGCGCGTGTTGCCGCTGACCAGCACGAGATTCAAGGCCAGCGCCTGAGCGGCGATCCAGAAGTCGTTGGAACCAATCGGTGTGCCTTCACGTCGCAAATGGGCTCGCAGCGCAGCGTAGGGCGCCACGACATCGGACGTGATCGGCAATCGGTGCAATTGGCGCAGCAGAACATCGATACGCGCCGTCAGCGAAGCTTCCCGCGGTTGATAGGCCTCGCCGTAACGCACTTCACCTTCGGTGATGACTGAAATCGCCAGCGCGGGCAAGCCTATGGCCTGCACGCGTGCCGTCAGCGGGCTGGAAAGGCCACGGGCCAGAGCCGAAAACACATCGGTGTCCAGCAGGTACCGCATGCCTTCAGCGTTTTGTGCTGCGCACGGCAGCTTTCTGCGCTGAAACCTTAGGGGCTGCTTCCTTGGGTTTTGATTTGCCTGCCAAACCGGCCTTGGCAGGCACTGGGTCGGGCGCTGCGTTGCCCAGCAGTGCATCCCAGTCGCGCTCTCTTTCAGGCACGGGCTCGCGAATGATGGCCATCATGGCGTCAAGGTCTGCGCGGCCTTCGTCGGTGATGGGCGGCAGGCTGTCCAGCAACTCGCCCAAGGTGCGCACCTTCTCGCGCAGCACCACCTCGTTGCCACGGCGGAAGATCTCCACCGTCTTGCTCTTGAAGCGGAAGTCTTTGGGCAGGCGCACCGCCTGGCTGTTGCCGGACTGGAATACGGTGGTTTCGGTCATGGTGTGCTCGCTGCGGCAGGCAAGATATACACGAAGTATATACGGGCCCTGTTTGCGGCGGGCTTGTGCGGCGGGTCTGTGCGGCGGGCCTGCCCGCTGCGCCATGCCCCGGCTGCTGGGGCCGGGTCACATCACGCGGCGGCGCTGCCCTTGACGCTGCCCTTGACGCTGCCCCTGACGTTGCCCTTCTCTTTACCCTTTCCCTTGCGCCGGCCCTTGCCGGCCGGGCCCGGGTCGTGGGCCTTTAGCCAGCCAAAAAACTCGCCATACCACTGCCGGCTGTTGCGCGGCTTCAAGATCCAGTGGTTTTCGTCGGGGTACCACAGCAGCCGGGCCTCGATGCCCAGCGCCTTCAGCGTGTTGTAGTAGGCCAGGCCCTGCGCGTCGGGCACACGGTAGTCCAGCGCGCCGTGTATCACCAGCGTGGGCGTGTTGAAGTTCTTGGCAAACACATGTGGGCTTTGCTGGTGCACCTGCGCCAGGTTGTCCCAGTACCAGCCGCCCAGTTCCTGGGCGTGCCAGGACCAGGCGTCGTCGGCAAACATGCCCACCCAGTCAAAACAGCCGGCGTGGCAGATGTAGGCCTGGTAGCGGCCGGCCGGCACATGCCCGTTCATCCACGCCACCATGTAGCCGCCGTAACTGCCGCCGGTGGCGAACACCCGCTGGTTGTCGGCCCAGGGTTGCTGCAGCAGCCAGTCGGTGCCGGCCTCGATGTCCAGCAGTTCCAGCTGCCCCCAGCGGTGGGTGATGCTGTCCAGGAAGGCGTTGCCAAAGCCCGAAGAGCCGTGGTAGTTGACACTGGCCACCACGTAGCCCTGCGCGGCAAAGGCCTGGGTGTTCCAGCGGTAGTGCCAGTTGTCGCCCGGGCCGGTGTGTGGGCCGCCGTGGATGTTGTGCAGCACCGGGTACTTTTTCTTGGGGTCGAAGTCGGGTGGGTAGACCAGCCACATCTGCACCGGGTCGCCGGCTGCGTCGCGCAGTCCGGTCTTGGCGTTGGCGCCCTTGAACCACACTTCTTCCACGCGTCCCAGTTTGCGTTGCGACAGCAGTTTGTCGTTGAATGTCTCGATGCGCTGCGCGGCCTGCCCCGGCAGCTGCGCATGCAGCTGCGCCGGGTGGCGTGCCGTGTCGGCCAGCGTCACCAGGGTGCCGGCGGCTTTGTCGAAGGCGCTCACCCAGCCGCCTTGGGCCACCACCTCGGCGCGGCGGTCGGCCAGGCCAAAGCGCCACAGGTGTGTGCGGCCCTGCTGCTCGGCACAGAACATCAGCGCCTGGCCGTCGTCTTCCCAGTGCAGCGGCGCGTGCACCGCGTGGTCCCACTGGGCGCTGACGGTTTCCCAGTTGCCGGTTTTGCGGTCCAGCAGGGCCAGCACCGCCGGCATGGTGTGCTTGCGGCCCTGGTGGCTGGCGGTGAAAGCGATGTGCTGGCCGTCGGGGCTGTAGCGGGGTGCGCTGAAGTCCCAGTCGGCGTCTTGGGCCACCACCCGCGTGCGCCCGGGCTTGCCGCCTTTGATGTCCATCTCGGCCAGCGCGTAACGGCCGTCGCCGCGTTTGTCGGCCGCCGGGTCGAAGGCAAACACCAGGCGCTGGCCGTCGGGCGAGATGTCGAAGTGGTTGCTGCCGGGGTCTGACCGTGTCAGCTCGTACGGTGTGCCCTCGAAGAGGTCGCGCACACGGCCGGGGTTGCCGTCGGCGGCCAATTCCAGCACCAGCAGGTGGGGCACGCGGCCCATCGGCAGGTTGTGGTCCCAGTGGCGGTAGCTGGCTTCGCCGGTGGCATAACCGGTTTCCTGGCGTTTGCCAAAGGCCTTGTGCGCCTTGGCCTGCGCCTTCTGGCCCTTCAAGCCGGGCCACACCCAGCTGACGAACACCAGGTGCTGGCCGTCGGGCGCCCAGCGGAAGGCCCCCACACCGGTGGCCACGTCGGCGGCGCGCTGGGCTTCGCCGCCGTGGGCCGGCATCACGTACAGCTGGGGCGTTTGGTCCTTGCTGCCCTGCTGTTCGCGCTGGGCGGTGAAGGCCACGCGGTCGCCGCGGGGGCTGTAACGCGGTGCACCGTCCTTGTCGCCGCAGGTGGTCAGCGGCCGGGGTGTGCCGCCTTGCGTCGGGAAGCGCCACAACGACGACGACGCGCGGTTGTCCTGCATCGAGTAACGGGTCACCGCAGCCACGGCCTGCTGGCCGTCGGGGCTGAGGCTGGGCGGGCCGATGCGTTCGAGCGCCCAGAGGTCTTCGACAGTGATGGTTTTGGCGGTGCTCAAGGGCAGGTCTCCTGCTGCTGCAGTGCTGCGGGCAGAGCTGCGGGCAGCGGTTGGGGTGGGGGGGGGCTGCGCAGGGGCCTGCTGCCGCCGGTGGCGGGCGGCTTCAGCGCGGGCGTGTCAGCTGGTGTTCGAGATGGGCTTTCACGCCCGGCCATTCACCGGCGGCCAGGCTGTACATCACGGTGTCGCGCACGGTGCCGTCGCGGCGCAGCGCGTGGTGGCGCAGCACGCCGTCTTTGCGCGCGCCCAGGCGCTCAATGGCGCGCTGGCTGGCGAAGTTGTAGTTATCGGTGCGCCCGCCCACCAACTGGGCGCCCAGGGTGACAAAGCCGTGTTGCATCAGCAGCCACTTGGCGGTGGTGTTGACGGCGCTGCGCTGGAAGCGCTGCGCGTACCAGGTGTAGCCGATCTCCAACCGTTGCACCGCCGGCACGATGTCGTGGTAGCTGCTGCTGCCAATGACCTGCCCGCTGCCGCTGTCCAGCACCGCAAAGGCCAGGCGGTGGCCTTCGGCGTGCATGCGCAGCGCGGTTTCGATGTAGGCGCGGGTGTTCTCGGGCTCGGGCACCGAGGTGACCCGCAGGTTCCACAGTGCGCCATCGGCTGCAGCAGCGGCCAGGCCGGCCTCGTGCTCCAGCGCCAGCGGCACCAGGGTGACCGGGCCGCGGCTCAGCGTGACCGGCGCAACAGCCCGCATTACCGGTTATGCCTTTGCATGAAGACGAGCTTTTCGAACAGCGTCACGTCCTGTTCGTTTTTCAGCAGCGCACCCACCAGCGGCGGCACGGCCACCTTGTCGTCTTTGCTTTGCAGCGCTTCCAGCGGTATGTCCTCGGCCACCAGCAACTTCAGCCAGTCCAGCAGCTCACTGGTGCTGGGCTTTTTTTTCAGGCCCGGCAGGTTGCGCACGTCGTAGAAGGTTTTCAGCGCCTGCGCCAGCAGCTCTTTTTTCAGGCCCGGGAAGTGCACGTCGACGATGGCGCGCATGGTGTCGGCTTCGGGGAACTTGATGTAGTGAAAAAAACAGCGGCGCAGGAAGGCGTCGGGCAGTTCCTTTTCGTTGTTGCTGGTGATGAACACCAGCGGCCGGTGCTTGGCCTGCACCAGTTCACGCGTTTCGTAGACGTAGAACTCCATGCGGTCGATTTCGCGCAGCAGGTCGTTCGGGAACTCGATGTCGGCCTTGTCGATTTCGTCGATCAGCAGCGCCACCGGTTCGTCGGCGGTGAAGGCCTGCCACAGCACGCCCTTGACGATGTAGTTGTGGATGTCGCGCACCTTGGCGCCGCCTTCCACGCCAGCCAGCTGGCTGTCGCGCAGGCGGCTGACGGCATCGTATTCATACAGGCCCTGCTGGGCCTTGGTGGTGCTCTTGATGTGCCACTGCATCAGCGGCATGCCCAGCGATCGCGCCACCTCTTCGGCCAGCATGGTTTTGCCGGTGCCGGGCTCGCCCTTGATGAGCAGCGGCCGCTTCAGCGTGGCCGCCGCGTTCACCGCCAACATCAGGTCTTGGGTGGCGATGTACTGGTCTGAACCTTTGAATTTCATGGTTTTGCAGCGCCTTACTGCGGCGGTTGGGGGGCTCGGGCCAGTATAAGGTCCGACCTATAATCAGCCGTCTTTTACAAAGCGTCCCCTGCCTGACCGGTTTCAACCGGGCCCAACCCCGCGTACGTGCGCGCAACCGCAACACTTCCCATGATGAAGAGCAAAGCTATCTCCGTTCTGCTGGCCCTGGCTGGCGCTTTCACGGCCGCACAGGCGCAAGACGCGGCTGCGGGCAAAGAGAAAGCCGCCATGTGCATCGGCTGCCACGGCATCAAGGGCTACCAGGCTTCGTTCCCCGAGGTGCACAAGGTGCCGATGATCTCGGGCCAGAACGCGAAGTACATCATCGCGTCGCTCAACGCTTACAAGAAGGGCGATCGCAAGCACCCCACGATGCGCAGCATCGCCGCTTCGTTGTCTGACAAGGACATGGCCGACCTGGCGGCCTACTACGAAGGCCACCGTGGCTCGTCGATCAAGACCGTGGCCGACACCGCACCGCCGGCCGACCCCGAGGTGGCCGCGTTGTTGACCAAAGGCGCTTGCGCTTCTTGCCATGGCGCCAACTACAACAAGCCCATCGACGGCGCCTACCCCAAGCTGGCCGGCCAGCACGCCGACTTCCTGTATGTGGCGCTGAAGTCGTACACCATCGAAGGCAACCCGCATGTGGGCCGCGCCAACGCCATCATGGGCGCGCAGGTCAAGCCTTACAAGCGCAGTGAACTCAAGGCCATGGCCAACTATCTGGCCAGCCTGCCGGGCGACTTGGCGGTGGTGCCGCAGTCGAAATTCCGCTGACAGCGCTGTTCCGCTGGGCTGCAGTGCCTTGGCGCTGCATGCAGCAGGGCCGCCCGGGCCGCCGGTCGGCCCTGTTCTTTTTTGGGGGGACTGGCTTTGGGGGCACTGGCGGCAGGGCCACCCCGCTGGGGATCAAGCCCGGCCTGCGCGTGTAAGCGGCAGCGTGACCGCGCCCGTGGCCAGCGCCGTGCCCGCCAGAATGACGGCGCAGCCCACCAGCATGGCCAGCGTGGGCACCTCGGCCAAAAACAACGCGCCCCAGCCGATGGCAAAAGCCGGGATCAGAAAGGTGACGGCTATCGTTTTGGCCGCACCCACCTGTGCGATGAGCCTGAAAAACAGCAGGTAGGCCAGCGCCGTGCAAGCCACCGCCAGCACCGCCGCGCTGGCCCAGGCGCGGGCGCTGGGCGCCTGCACCGGCCACCACCACCAGGCCGGCAGCGCCAGCACCAAGGCCGCACTCAGCTGGCTGCCGGTGGCCACTGCCAGCGGTGGCACGCCGGCCAGGCGCTGGCGTGAATAGTTGGCCGCCACGCCGTACAGCAGCGGCGCCAGCACGCAGGCGGCCACACCCAGCGCCGGGCTGATGCCGGCACCGCCTACGCTGAAGTCGGCCTTGCCCCAGGCCAAACCGGCCACGCCCGCCAGCCCGATGACCAGCCCCAGCACCCGCGCCGGGCTGAGCTTTTCGCCCAGCCACCACCAGGCGATGAGCGCGCCCCAGATGGGCGTGGTGGCGTTGAAGATGGACATCAGGCCAGCGCTCAGCACGCTGGCAGACACCATGATCAGCGTGAAGGGCAGCGCCGAATTCACCACCCCCACCACGGCGATGGGCCGCCAGTGCTGCAGCAGTGCCGCCGCGTGGCCACGCCACAGCAGCAGTGGCAGCAGCACCAGGCCGGCCAGCGCCACGCGCACGAAGATGAAGGCCACGGCGCTGAACTCGGGCGCGGCCACGCGCATCAGCAGGTATGACGCGCCCCACAGTGCTGCCAGCAGCAGCATGTCGGCCATCTGGCGCGGGGTCAAACGCGCGCCTCGGCCGTGTGCTCGGGCGCCTGCTGCAGGGGCAACGGTTGCTGGTGCGGGTGCGGGTCCGGGTGCGGGTGCTGCGGCGGCACCCGCGCGCCTTCCAGCTGCAGCAGCGCCTGCTTGCGCTGCAGGCCACCGGCATAACCGGTGAGCGCGCCGCCCTGGCCCAGCACACGGTGGCAGGGCACGATGATGGACAGCGGGTTGCGCCCCACGGCCGCGCCCACCGCGCGCGCCGCCGCCGGGCGGCCCAGTTGCTGCGCCAGTTGCCCGTAGCTGCTGAGCCCGCCGTGGGCGATGCCCCGCAGCGCCTGCCACACCTGTTGCTGAAAGGGCGTGCCATGCGGCTGCAGCACCACCGTGAAGTGCTGCAGGTCGCCCGCAAAGTAGCGCTGCAACTCACTGCCGGCCAGCGCCAACCACTGCGCGGCGCGGGCGGCTGCAGCGGTGCTGGCAGCCCGCGCTTGCAGCACGCCGGGGTGGTGCTTCTGGTCGTCGAACCACAGCCCGGCCAGCCCTTCGGCGGTGGCCGCCAGCGTTATCGCGCCCAGGGGTGTGGTTTGCCGCGCGAGCGCCAGGGTGCTGGCCTGCGCCAAGATGGTAGTGATGATGGTGGTGGTGTTCATGTTCCCGTCTCCAGGTGGTGCCACAGCCGCGCCACAGCGTAGCCGCGCCAGGGCCGCCAGGGTTCGGCCAGGGCTTGGACGGCGCGTGCGTCGCGGGTGCCCAGTGCATTCATCAGGCCGATGTCGCTGGCCGGCCAGGCGTCGGCAAAACCCAACGCACGCAGCGCAACGACCTGCGCCGTCCACGCGCCCACACCGGGCAGCGCCAGCAGGCCTTGCAGCGTGGCGGCCAATGGCGCGCCGGGGTGCAGTTGCAGACGGCCGGCGCACACCGCCCTCGCCAGCGCCTGCAGTGCGCCCACACGCTGGCGCACGATGCCCAGTTCGCCGATGTGGGCGGCGTCAGCGGCGGCCAGCACGGCGGCGGTGGGGAACAGCCGGTTCAGGCCGTCAAAAGGGGTGTTGATGGCCTGGCCATAACGCAGCAGCAGCCGCTGCACCAGCGTGCGCGCGGCTTTCACCGTGACCTGCTGGCCCAGGATGACACGCACGGCGGTCTCGAAGCCGCACATGCTGCCGGGCAGCCGCGTGCCGGGCACAAAAGGCACCGGCAGTTGCCGCAGCACGGCGTCGCTGCGCTCGGGCTCGGCGTCCAGGTCCAGCCAATGCCGCACCTGCTGCATCACCGCGCCCGTGGCCGGCTGCAGGCTGGGGCTGAGCACCAGGTGCACCTCGTGCCGCTCGGGCAGCAACTGCGCCTGCAACCAGCCCTGCAGTGGCTGGCCCTGGTGGGGCCACTGTAAGGTGCGCCGCAGCGTCAGCCCTTGCACCACTTCAACACCGGGCATGGCGCGTTGCGCAAAAAAGGCCAGAAGCGCTGCGCTGTCCAGGGGCGGGCGGTAGGCCAGGCGCAGGGCGCTGGCACGCGCGGCCTGCCGGGGCTTGGTGGCGGCATCGGTGCGCGAGCGCCGCAACTGTGTCGGGTTCAACCGGTATTGGTCAACAAAGGCCGCGTTGAAACGCCGCAGGCTGCCGAAGCCGCAATTCAGGGCCACCTGGGTGATGGGCTGCTGGGTGTCGGTGAGCAACTGCTTGGCCAGCAGCAGGCGCTGTGTGTTCAGGTAGCCCAGAGGCGTGACACCGTGTGTGGCGGCGAAGATGCGGCGCAGGTGGCGGTCGGTGACGCCCAGGCGCTGGGCCAGGTCGGTCATGGACAGGGGAGTGCCGCTGTGCAGCGCGCGTTCGATGCTGCGGGCTGCAGCGTCGGCCAGTGCACGCGACGAGTCCATCTGCGACAGGCCGGGCGCGATCTCGGGCCGGCATTTCAGGCACGGCCGAAAGTGCGCCGCTTCGGCCAGCACCCGGGTGCTGAAGAAGCGGCAGTTCTCGGGCCGCGGCAGCCGCACGCGGCACACCGGTCGGCAGTAGACGCCGGTGCTGGTGACGCCCACGAACAAGCGGCCGTCAAAACGTGCGTCACGCGCCTGCAGGGCCTGGTAGGCGGTGGTGGGGTCCAGTTCCATGGGCTGCATGTTAGGCGCGCAGCGGGCCGGCGCTGGCCGTTTTCGGACCTGTGGTTCTGCCGTGGGCTGAAGCGCAACGGCGCGCCGCGCGGCCTGCATACACCACAGCGGTGACGGCGTTCGGTGTATCTTTTGCGTGCAACAGTTCAGTGCGCTGTGCCCCGCTGCGGAGACCACCACCATGACCCACGCCGTTTACTTGCAAGCCGCCCGCGCATGGCTTGGGTCAGGCCGCAGCAGCAGGATGCTCAAACAAGGCGAGTGGCCGCTCTACGCGCTGTACCAATGGGTGCACAGCGAAGCCTCGCAACACCACGGTGAACGCAACCTGATCTATGACTGGCTCAACGCCAGCAAAGCGGCCCAAAATGCCCGTGAGCCCGGTTGGTATGGCCGCTTTCTGAACCGCGAAACCGGCTGCTCACATTGCAGCCGGGTGCAGCAGGCCCGTATGGTGTCGGTGTGTACGCTGTGCCACCAGTTGTTCTGCCCCTGGTGCAAGCCAAAAGGCACGGTGGCCAATGGCAACCGCCGCCACGACTGTGGCGGCGAAGTGGTGTGAAGGCTGCAGCCGCGTCAGCGGCCCTGGCCGTACACCAGGGCTGCACACCGCCCACTGCCTACAATGCCGGGGCATTTCCCCTTAGCAACAGGACGCCCCGCCGTGCAAATCGATCCCAGCATCTTCAAGGCCTATGACATCCGCGGCATCGTGGGCAAAAACGTGGACGAGGCCCTGGCTGAACACCTGGGCCGGGCCTTTGGCAGCGAAGCGCTGCTGGCCGGCGAAAGAGCCGTGGCCGTGGGCCGTGACGGCCGGTTGTCGGGCCCGGGCCTGGTGGCGGCCTTGATTCGCGGTTTGAAGAGCACCGGGTTGGACGTGGTGGACATCGGCGCCGTCACCACCCCCATGCTGTACTACGTGGCTGCCACACGCGGCAACGTAGGCTGCAGCAGCGGCATACAGGTCACGGGCAGCCACAACCCCAAGGACTACAACGGCTTCAAGATGGTGATGGCCGGCAAGGCCATCTACGGCGAAGACATCCAAAAGCTCAAGCGCCGCATCGAAAGCGAAACGTACACCGTCAAGCGCGGCCGCAGCGCCAAGATGGACATCGTGCCCGAGTACAGCCGCCGCATCACCAGCGACTGCAAGCTGGCGCGGCCGATGAAAATTGTGGTGGACAGTGGCAACGGCATACCGGGCGCCACCGCGCCGACCATCTTGCGCGCACTGGGCTGCGAGGTCATCGACCTGTACAGCAAAGTGGACGGCGACTTCCCCAACCACCACCCCGACCCCAGCAAGCCCGAAAACCTGGCCGACCTCATCAAGGTGGTGCACGCCACCGGTGCCGAACTGGGCCTGGCCTTTGACGGCGACGGCGACCGCCTGGGCGTGGTCACGGCCGGCGGCAACATCATTTACCCCGACCGCCAGATCATGCTGTTTGCGCGCGACATTCTCAAACGTCATCGCGGTGCTCACATCATTTTTGACGTCAAGTGCAGCCAGCGCCTGCCCGTGGCCATCCGCAAGGCCGGCGGCAAGCCACTGCTGTGGAAGACGGGGCACTCGCTGATCAAGGCCAAACTGCGCGAAACCGGCGCCCCCTTTGCCGGCGAAATGAGCGGCCATCTGTTCTTCGGCGAGCGCTGGTACGGCTTTGACGACGCCATGTACACCGCCGCCCGGCTGCTGGAGATCTTGAGCCGCGAGAAAAACCCCAGTGCCTTCCTTGACGCACTGCCCACCAGCTTCTCCACACCCGAGCTGAACGTGCCCTGCGCTGAAGGCGAACACCACACCGTGGTGGCCGAGCTGCTGGCCCGCGTGGCCGACGGCCGGCTGAAGTTTGAAGGCGGCGAGGTCGGCACCATCGACGGCCTGCGTGTGGACTTTGCCGACGGCTTTGGCCTGATACGCGGCAGCAACACCACGCCGGTGCTGGTGCTGCGCTTTGAAGGCCACACCGACGAAGCGCTGCACCGCATACAAGACCAGTTCATGGCCGCGCTGCGCACGGTCAAGCCCGACGCCCAGGTGGCCGCTGCCGCGCACTGAGCGCTTGGCGTGCTTCGCGCCTGCGCCGCCAGCCTGTTGTGGCACGCGCCGCGTGCCGGCTTCCGATGAAGACCGTGCTGGCGCGTCTGGCCTACAGCACCGTGTTGCGGCTGGCCACGCCGGTGTACCTGGCGCGGCTGTGGTGGCGTGGCGCGCGCGAACCCGCCTACCGCCAGAACTTGGCGCAACGCCTGGGCTTTGCCGCCGGGCCTGCACCGGCGCCGGGGCGGGTGTGGCTGCATGCGGTGTCGCTGGGCGAAACACGCGCTGCAGCGCCGTTGGTCGAAGCCCTGCGCCAGCAGCAACCCGGCTTGCGCCTGCTGCTGACCCATGGCACCGCCACGGGCCTGGAAGCCGGCCGTGCGCTGCTGCGCGAGGGTGATGCCCAAACCTGGCTGCCCTACGACACCCCCGGCGCCGTGCGCCGCTTTTTGCGCCACCACCGGCCGGCGCTGGGGGTGGTGATGGAAACCGAAGTCTGGCCCAACCTGCTGCTGCAGGCGCGCGCTGCTGGCCTGCCCCTGGTGCTGGCCAACGCCCGCTTGTCGGCGCGCAGCCAGCGCAAGGGCGACCGCCTGGCGGCGCTGCTGCACCCGGCGCTGGCCTGCTTCACGCAGGTGCTGGCGCAGACCGAAGCTGACGCGCAGCGCCTGCGCGCCAGCGGCGCGTTGCAGGTGCAGGTGCTGGGCAACTTGAAGTTCGACATGGCGCCGGCCCCGGCGCTGCTGGCGCAAGGCGCCGCCTGGGCCGCTGCCGCAGCCCGCCCGCTGGTGCTGGCCGCCGCCACGCGCGAAGGTGAAGAAGCGCCGCTGCTGGCGGCCTGGGCCGCAGCAATGGCCGCTGCCAACGCGGCGGTGCCGCGCCCGCTGCTGCTGCTGGTGCCGCGCCACCCGCAGCGTTTTGACGAGGTGGCGGCGGTGGTGCAGGCCGCCGGTTTGGTGCTGGTGCGGCGCAGCAGCTGGGGCGCCGAGCCGCCGCCCGCCGCCCGCACGGCCGACGTCTGGCTGGGCGACAGCCTGGGCGAGATGCCGCTGTACTACGCCGCCGCGCAGGTGGCGCTGCTGGGGGGCAGCTATGCGCCGCTGGGCGGGCAGAACCTGATCGAGGCCGCCGCCTGCGGCTGCCCTTTGCTGATGGGCCCGCACACCTTCAACTTCGCGCAGGCGGCCGAGCAGGCCATTGAGGCCGGTGCGGCCTTGCGCTGCGTGTCGCTGGCCGCCGCCGTGCAACAGGCGCTGGCCTTGTGTGGCAGCCCGCAGCGCGCAGTCATGGCCAGCCGCGCGCGGGCCTTTGCTGCACAGCACCGGGGGGCTGCAGCGCGCACGGTGCAGGCGCTGCAAGGGCTTGAAAAACCGCTGCAGGGGTCGGCGCCAGGCACCGCGTGCGACTCGGGCTGAACAACGGCTGTGCTGCTCAGCCGCGCAGCAGGTCCAGGCTCTTGATGCCCGCGCTGCCCGGCAGCACCACGCTGTCCAGCGCGGTGCGGCTGACCTGCAGGTGGTCGGCCAGGATGCCGCGCAGCGCGGCGCGGATGTCGGTGGTGACGCGCAGGTCGCGGCCCTCAAAACGGTCCTTGACCGCCAGGCCCGGCCAGTCGGCCAGCACACGGCCGCCTTTTACGGCGCCACCCAGCACAAACGCGGTGCCGCCGCTGCCGTGGTCGGTGCCCTGGGTGCCGTTGGGCACCACCTGCCGGCCAAACTCGGTGGCCACCAGCACCACGGTGCGCGCCCACGCGCCCTGCGCCAACAGGCCCTCGCGAAGCGCCGCCAGCGCCGCGTCCAGCGTGCGCAGGTTGTTGCTCAGGGGGCCTTGTGGCTGGGCCTGGTTGGTGTGGCTGTCCCAGCCGCCCATTTCCAGCACCGCCACCTGCGAGCCGCGCTGCAAAAAGTCGGCCGCTTTGCGCGCCAGGCCCACCACGGCGGCGCGGCCGGCGGCGTTGGCCGTGCTGTCAGCGGCCATGCTCGCAACCATGCCGGGGGTTTCGCGCAGGCCCTTGGCGCGGGCCAACGCTTGCGCCAGGCCGGGGTCTTGCTGGTACATCTGCTGCAGCCGCGCCACCAGGTCTGGTGAAGGCTCGGGCAGCACAGAAGGCGCCCAGCTGTCCACGTCATGGGCACCGCGCAGCACCAGCGGCAGCGCCGTTTGCAGGGCCACCGCCTTGGGCTGCGCGCCGCTGGCGGCCACGGCCCGGGCCAGCCAGCCGGTGCCCAGTTCGTAAGGCCGCTGGCCGCCACTTTCCAGCACCTGCTGGGCGTCGAAGTGTGAACGCTCGCGGTAGCTCAGGCCCACCGCGTGCAGCACCGCCAGTTCGCCCTGGCCGTACAGCGTGTGCAGTTGCGGCAGCAGCGGGTTCAGCGCGAAGGTGCTGTCCAGCGGCAGCGCGTTGCCAGCAAACTGCGCCAGCACGCCGCGGGCCGGGGCAAAGTCAGGGTCGCCGATGGCGGGGGTGGCCGTCAGGCCACACAGGCCGCCGCGCAAGATCATGAACACGAAGCGGTTGCCACTGTTGGCCGGCGGCGCGGCCGCCACGCTCAGCCGGGCGGCGGGGGCCAGCAGGGCGGCGGCCAGGCCTTGCTGCAACAGGTGTCGGCGGGTGGGGTTCATGGTGTGAGGTTTGTGGTGGGTCGGGGCGCCAGCCTCAGCGGCGCTGAAACTCTGGCGCCATCAGCAGCAGCGCCAGCGCCTGCGGGCCGTCGGCGGCGCGTTCGATCTGGCGCGCCGTTTCGGGCTGCAGCAGCGGGCCCAGGCTGTCCTGGGCCAGCAGGCGGGCGTCGAGCCGGCGGCCGGCGCGGTCGGCCACGCGGGTGGCCCATTCCACGCGCTTCCACACCGCGTCGGGGCCCAGCCAGTCGGCGGCGCGGTCGCTCCAGCCGGCCGGTGAGGGTGCGGCGTGCACGCGCTGCCCCAGTTGGCCGATGCCGCCGTCGGCCACCCGTTCAAAAGCCGCTTCGCCCAGGCCCAGCAAGCGCGCGGTGCTGAGGACAAACTCTTCAGGCGTCTTCAGCTTGGCCTGCTGCGGCAACCAGGCTGCGGGTGCTTGCAGCAGCGCCGTCATCACGCTGGGCAGGTGGCCACCGGTTTTCAGCCAGGCGGCTTCCAGCTGCGCCACCAGCGCGGGCGCGGGTTCATCGGCCACAAAGTGGCGCACCAGTTTGTACGACACATAACGCGCGGTGTTGGGGTGCACGGCCAGGTGGTGCAGCACCGCTTTCAGTGCTTCGGGGCCTTCAGCGTAACGCTGGCCGAGCAGGGTTTTGGCGCCCGGTTGGTGCCAGTTGGCGTCGAAGCGGCTGGCCTGCATGGCACTGGCATCGGCCAGCAGTTCAGCCACGGGCACACGCCAGCCGGTCAGCACGGCGGCAAAGGCGGTCACGTCGGCCTGGCTGTAGTGGCCCCAGCCGCCGTAGGCCGCGCCGCCGCCGCTGGCGCCCAGGGTGTGCAGCTCCAGCACCTCGCGCGCCAGGTTTTCGTTCAGGCCGCTGATGCGGGGTGCGCGCGGTGGCGCCGCCGTGCCTTCAGCGCCGGCCGTTGGCGCGCGTGCAGCGGGCCGCCGCTGCGCCTGCTGGGCCAACCGGCGCACCACGGCCGAGTCGGGGCCGGCCGAGTTTTCGTTGTCCAGGTAGCGCAGCATCGCCGGGTGGCGCACGGCGGCCTGCAGCAGGTCTTCGAAGTGGCCGCCCACGTGCGGGCGCAGGGCTTCGCGTTCAAAGGCGCCGGCCAGCGCCCGCACGCTGGGCTTGGCCACCGACACCGTGAAGTGGTTGGCCCAGAACAGCACCAGCCGCTCGGTCAGCGGCTGCGGGCTGGTGGCTGCAGTGGCCAGGCGGGCGCGCAGGTCGCGCGCGGCGGTCAGGCGCAAGTTCTGCGCCGCGGCCTGCTCGGTGCTGGCGCGGTTGCCTTCGGTCGCCGTTGCCATGGGCCCTGCGGCGGCATCGGTGGCCATCATCTGCTCGGCTGGTGTTGCAGGCATTGAAGGCGTTGCCGGTGCGCGCTGCAGCCGCTGCTGGCGCAGGAATTCGGCGTACTGCCGCAGGCCGTCGGCGCTGCTGACCAGGTCGCCGCCGCGTTGGGGCGGTGCAGCCACCAGTTGCTGCAGCAGCCAGCCCTGGGCGTCGCCACCCACGTCGGCCCATCGGGCCTGGCCCAGGCCGTAGCGGTGTGCTGCCAGTGCAGCAGCGAGTGCGGGTGTGGGGCTTGCGGGCTTGTCCATGGCGCGCAGTGTGCTGCGTTGCGCTGCCCGGTTTTGTGGCTGGCGTGTAAAGAAAAAAACGCTGCCGCAGCAGCCCCAAAACGGGGGGCCAGTGCGGCGGCGCTGGCTTACTTGGCCAGCAAGGTGTTGATCACCGCCAGGTCAGACGCCGCCAGCTGGCCCGAGGCCTGGCGCAGCCGCAGGCTGCCCAGCAGCACGTCGTAGCGCGCTTTGGCCAGGTCGCGCTGGGTGGTGAACAGCTGCGTCTGCGCGTTCAGCACATCCAGGTTCACACGCACACCCACGCGGTAGCCCAGTTGCGTGGCTTCCAGCGCCAGCTTGGACGACGACTCGGCGGCTTCCAGCGCCTGCACCTGCGACAGGCCCGATTGCAGCCCGAAGTAGGCCACGCGTGTGCCCTGGCCGACGGCGCGGCGGGCGGCTTCCAGGTCGTTGCGCGCCTTTTCTTCCAAGGCCACCGACTCAGAGATGCGGTTGTCGGTGGCGCCGCCGGTGTACAGCGGCCAGTTCATCTGCACGCCCACGCTGGTGTTCAGCGTGTTGCCGGTGGTTCTGTTCAGCGCCGGCAGGGTGCCGCGCTGCTCGCCGCTGGACACGCTGGCCACGGCGTCCACCGTGGGCAACTTGCCGGCCTTGGACTTGGCGGTTTCGAGCTGGGCCACGTCCATGGCCACGCGGGCGCGGCGCACGGTGGGGTGGCGCTGGTCGGCCTCGGTCACCCACTCTTCGGGGTTGGCCGGTGCCACCGGCGGCAGGCGCACGGGTGTGACCAGCGGCTTGGGCACCACACCGCTGCGGCCCACCAGGGTGTCCAGCGCGATGCGTTTGCTGCGCAGGTCGTTGTCGGCCGCCAGTTCCTGCGCGGTGGCCAGGTCAAAACGGGCCTGGGCCTCACGGGTGTCGGTGATGGTGGCGGTGCCGACTTCAAAGTTGCGTTTGGCTGACGCCAGTTGTTCGGTGATGGCGGTCTTGCTGGCGCGTGTGGTGGCCAGTGTGTCTTGTGCCGCCAACACGTCGAAGTAAGCCTGCGAGACGCGCACGATGAGGTCTTGTTCTGCCGCGTCCAGCTCGGCCTGCGCCAGCACCAGGCTCTTGCGCGACTGTTCGATGGTCACCGCATTGGCGCGGTTGAACAGCGGGTAGCGGCCGTTGACTTCGCCGCGCAGGCTGTGTGTGCTTTTGGCACTGGTGGTGGGCGGGTCGGTGAGGGCGGTGCCGGCGTCCACCCGCATGGCCGCCGAGGGCCGGGTGAGGGCATCGCTCTGTGCCACGCGGTACTTCACCGAATCGGCATTGGCCCGTGCCGCCAGGTAAATGCCATCAAAGCCGCGCGCGGCCTCGTACAGCTCGCGCAGGCTCTGCGCACCGGCCAGGCCGGGCGCGGTGGCCGCCACCACGGCGGCCCACAGCACGCAGGCCTTCAAGGGCAACCGGCGGCTGCGCGCGGGTGTTGCCGTGCGGGTGGTGCGGGGTGTCAGGGTTGAACGCATGCGGGGTTCCAGGCAGGTGAGGGTGTGCAGGGCACTAAAAAGCGGGTGGTCGACAAAAACAGGGCTCCGTTGCGGGGCGGCCGTTGTTCAATAACGCGGCACGCCCGCGTCCACCTGCGTGGACCAGGCGTCGATGCCACCGGTCAGGTTATAGGCGTGTTCGTAGCCCTGGCGCTGCAGAAATGCGACGACCTGCGCGCTGCGCATGCCGTGGTGGCAAATACAGACGACAGGTTGCGTGGGGTCGATGTCGTGCAGGCGGCCGGGCACTTCTTGCATCGGGATGTCCAGCGCGCGAGCACCGGGCACCACCAGGCGGCACAGCTGCAGTTCCCAGGGTTCCCGCACGTCCAGCAGTTGGGCCTGCGGCTCCCCTTGCAAGAAGGTGGTCAGTTCGGTGGGCTGCAGGCTCTGCATGGGGGGGCTAAAAACTGAAGCGCGAAGGCTCGGCAAAACCTTCCAGCCGCGGCACCACGGTGTCGAACAGGTCGGCCTGGCTGAAGGCGGCATCGCTGCTGCGTGTGTACAGGCGCGCGCGCATCACGGGTTCTTCGCCGACGATGGCCACCAGGCGGCCACCGGCTTTCAATTGCTGCAGCAGCGCCTGCGGTACCTCGGCCACCGAACCCGACAGCACGATGGCGTCAAACGGCGCCTCGGCGGGCAGGCCTTGTGCGCCAGCGGCCGCCGTCACGTCCAGCACGGTGACGTTGTCGACGCCGTTGTTGCGCAGGTTCACACGCGCGGCGGCGGCCAGTTCGGGCCGGCATTCCAGGCTGGTGACCTGCTGCGCGCGGTGCGCCAGCAAGGCGGCCATGAAGCCCGAGCCGGTGCCGATTTCCAGCACCCGCTCGTGGTGTTGCAACTGCAGTTCCTGCAGCAGCCGCGCTTCCACCTTGGGCTCCAGCATGCAGGCGCCCGGCGCTTGCGCCGCAGCAGCGCCCTGCAACAGTGGCACCTGCGTGTCAACAAAGGCCAGCGCGCGCAGCGCGTGCGGCAAGAAGTCTTCGCGCCGCATGCGCGCCAGCAGTGCCAGCACACCCGGGTCCAGCACCTCCCAGGGGCGGATTTGCTGCTCGATCATGTTGAAGCGGGCGATTTCGGTGTTCATGGCAAGCCTGGCAGGGTCAAATGAAAGTGTTGATTTTAGGGTTCGAGCTTGTCGCCAGATGACAGTGCTGCACCACCCATGACCACCGGCCGGCCGCGCAGTTTTCTGCCCGCCCAGGTCTTCAGGTCGTCCAGCCAACAGTAGATCACCGGCACCACCACCAGGGTCAGCAAAGAAGAAGTGATAACGCCGCCTATTACGGCCTGCCCCATGGGCGCACGCTGCTCTGAGCCTTCGGTCAGCGCAAAGGCCAGCGGCACCATGCCAAACACCATGGCCAGCGTCGTCATCAGGATGGGCCGCAGCCGCACCTTGGCCGCTTCCAGCAGCGCGGCGTTGCGTTCCATGCCTTGTTCACGCGCACGGATGGCAAAGTCCACCAGCAGGATGGCGTTTTTGGTCACCAGGCCCATCAGCATGACCACACCGATGATGGAAAACATGTTCAGCGACGAGCGGAAGGCCAGCAGCGCGCCGACCACGCCGATCAGTGTGAGCGGCAGCGCGCTCATCAGCGCCAGCGGTTGCAGGAAGCTCTTGAACTGGCTGGCCAGGATCATGTAGATGAACACAACAGCCAGCGCCAGCGCGGCCAGCGCGTAGCTGAACGATTCCTGCATGTTCTTGGTGCTGCCGCCAAAACTGTAGCGGTAGCCCGGCGGCCAGGCGATGCTGTCCAGCACGGCACGGATGTCGGCGCTGACCTCGCCGCTGCTGCGGCCCAATGCGTTGGCGTCGATGTTGATCTCGCGGTTCAGGTCGCGGCGGTTGATCTGGTTGGCGCCGGTGCTGACGCGCACATCGGCCACCTGCGACAGCCGCACCACACGCGCCGTGCCGTCGGCGTTGCTGCCCACCACCAGCGGCAGGTTGGCCAGGTCTTCGGGTGTGTTGCGGTGGCTGGCTTCCAGGCGCAGGCGCACGTCGTAGCTTTCACCGTCGGCGGCGCGCCAGTTGCCGGTGGAAACCCCCGCCACCATTGTGCGCAGCGTGCTGCCCAGCGCGCCCACGCCCAGCCCCAGGTCGGCGGCTGCTTCGCGCTTCACGTCCACCGCGATGGTGGGTTTGTCGGGCTTCAGCGTGCTGTCCAGGTCCACCAGGCCCGGCACCTGGGCCAGGCGCGGCATGATCTGGCGCCACAGCCTTTCCAGTTCGGCCAGGTCAGCGCCCTGCACCGAAAAGCTGATGCTCTTGCTGCCGCCCAGGTCGGTAACGCCGATGTTGGTGACGGTGACGCCGGGTAAACGCGCCAGTTTGTCGCGCATGGGCTCCACCAGGTCGTTCATGCTGCGCTGGCGCTCTTTGCGGTCCGTCAGCCGCACGTACACGCTGATCTGGTTCTTGCCCTGCACAAAGCCGCTGTTGATGGTGACCACCGTGTGGCGCACCTCGGGCAGTTCGCGCAGCGCGGCGTCCACCTGGCGGGCGCGCATCTCGGTCACTTCCAGCGAAGAACCCACGGGGGTGTACAGGTTCACCTGCGTTTCTGAAAAGTCGGCCTTGGGCACAAATTCCTTGCCCAGCTGGCCCAGCAACACCACGGCTAGCACAAAGGTGGCCAGCGCCAGCAGCACGGTCTTCACCTGGTGCACCAGCGACCAGCCCAGCAGCCGCTGGTACACGCGCCCCAGCCCTTCAGAGAAGTCGTCAAACCAGGCCGTGACGCGGCCCAGCGTTTTGTCGTACAGCGTCACCGGCTTCAGGCGCTGGCCGTCGGGGCCGCGGCCGTGGCCACGCTCGGCGGCGGGGTCGTGCCAGACGCTGGACAGCATGGGGTCGAGCGTGAAGCTGACAAACATGCTGATCAGCACCGCCGCCACGATGGTGATGCCAAATTCGTGGAAGAACTTGCCCACGATGCCACCCATGAAACCGATGGGCAGGAACACCGCCACGATGGACAGCGTGGTGGCCAGCACCGCCAGGCCAATCTCGTCAGTGCCCTGCAGCGCCGCGTCACGCGGGCTCTTGCCCATCTGCACATGGCGCACGATGTTTTCGCGCACCACGATGGCGTCGTCGATCAACAGCCCCACGCACAGGCTCAGCGCCATCAGCGTGATGGTGTTGATGGTGAAGCCAAAGGCGTACATGAACAGAAACGTGCCGATCAGCGCGATGGGCAGCGTGAGGCCGGTGATGACGGTGCTGCGCCAGGAATTCAGGAACAGGAACACGATGAGCACCGTGAGCGCGGCGCCCTCAATCAGCGTGCGCTGCACGTTGGCCACCGACACACGGATGGCGCGCGAGTTGTCGCGGTTGATCTCGGTGCGCATGTTCGGTGGTGTCACCGCAGCCGCGCCGGCCAGTGCCGCCTTCAGCCCGTCGACCACGGCGATGGTGTTTTCGCCCTGACTTTTCTGCACGCTGAGCAGCACCGTGCGCTGGCCGTTGTACAGCGCCAGGCTTTCCAGTTCCTGCGGCCCATCTTCAACGGTGGCCACCTGGTGCAGCCGCACCAGCTGCCCGCCGGCCTTGCGCGCCACCACGATGTGGGCAAAGTCTTGCGGCGTCTTCAGCCGCGCGTTGATCTGCACCACGCGTTCTTGTTCACGCGACCGTATCGCGCCCAGCGGCAGTTCCTGGTTTTCGCTGCGCAGCGCGGCGGCCACCTGCTCGGTGCTCAGGCCGTGGGCTTCCATCGCCGCCGGGTGCAGCCAGATGTTGATCTGCCGGTTCACGCCGCCAATCACCGTGACCGCGCCCACGCCGCGCACGTTTTCCAGCCGCTTTTGCAGCACCTGTGTGGCCCAGGTGGTCAGCTCTTGCGGGCTGGGCGGCGCGGTGCCGGCGGGCGCTTTTTCGTTGGCCAGCACCGCGACGTTGAACACCGGCTGCGCAGCGGGGTCAAAGCGGGTGATGCGCGGGTCTTTCACCTCGTCGCGCAGCAGCGGCCTGATGAACGACACCTTTTCGCGCACGTCGTCGGCGGCTTTGCGGCCGTCGACGTCGAGGTTGAATTCCACGATCACCACCGAGGCGCCTTCGTAGGACCGCGAGTACAGGCTGTTGATGCCGGCCACCGTGTTGACGGCCTCTTCGATCTTTTTCGTGACCTCGGCTTCCACAATCTCGGGGCTGGCGCCGGGGTAGTCGGTGCTGACCACCACGGTGGGGAAGTCGATGTTGGGAAACTGGTCCAGGCTCAGCCGCTGGTAGCTGAACAGGCCCAGCACCACAAAGGCCAGCATGACCATCACGGCCATCACCGGGTTGTGGATGGAAACGCGCGTGAACCACATGGGGCGGTCAGCGCGGCGTGGCGGGGGTTGCAGCCCCTTGTAACTTCAGCCGTGTGCCGTCGCGCAGGGTGCCCACGGTGCCGCGCAGCACCACGTCCCCTTCGGCCAGGCCGCTGGTCACTTCAACCACCGCTTCATCGGCTGCAGTGTCTGCAACCGAACCACCAAGCGAACCACCAACCGTACCCTTCAAACCGGTGGTGACCCGCTTTTGCCGCGCCGCCCCGTCTTGCAACACCACCACATAGGGCTGCGCCTGTTCAAAGCGCAGCGCAGAGGCCGGCACCACCAGCGCCCGCTTGCGCTGCAGCTCGATGGTGGCGCGTGCAAACAGGCCCTGGCGCAGCGTGGGCGCGGGCTGCAGCGCCAGGTAGGCCAGCACGCTGCGTGTGCCGGTTTGGGCGCTGGGGTTGATGCGCACCACCTGGGCGGCCACGGGCTGGGGCAGGCCGTCCACCTGCACGGCGGCGGTTTGGCCCACACGCAGTTGCACCACGTCTTCGGGGGGCACGGCGGCTTCCAGTTCCAGCCGCGCGGGGTCGACGACTTCAACGATGCGCGCGTCCAGCGACACGCGCTCGCCGGGCTGCACAAAACGCTGCGCAACCAGGCCCGAGATGGGCGCGGTGATGCGGGTGTCACGCACCGCCTTGCGCGCGATTTCGGCCGCAGCGCGGGCTGCCTGCAGCGACGCGTTGGCGCCCGTCATGGTGCTGCTGGCGGTGTCGAGCGCGTTGCGCGAGATGAAACCCTGGTCCACCAGCGCCTTGTTGTTGTCCAGCGTGCGCTGGGCAATGTCCAGCTGCGCCTGCGCGGCCGTGGCTTGCTCTTCGGCCTGGCGCAGCCGCCAGTCGAATTCGGTGCTGTCCAGCACGCCCAGCAATTGCCCGGCCTGCACCCGTTCACCTTCGCGCACGGTCAGGCTTTTCAGCTCGGCCGCCACCTTGGCTTTCACCACCGCGCTGTTGACGGCTTTCAGGTTGCCGTTGACCAACAGCGGCGTACCCATCTCGGCAAAGCGTGCACGCGCCACGTCGCCGGCGGCCAGTTCAATGACCGGTTCCAGCGCGGTGCCGGGCTTGGTGCCGCCGGCTGCAGCCTGTGGTGACGCCGGTGACGCCGGTGACGCCGGTGACGCTGATGACGCTGATGTCGGGGTTGCAGACGGTGCCGCAGCCGCGCCGGCGGCCGTCTTGTTTTTCAGGTAGCTGTTGCCGGCATAACCTGCGGCTGCCAGCACGGCAGCGCCCAGGGTCAGCCACAGCCAGGGGCGTCGCAAACTCATGACTTCTGGTTCTTTGGGGCGCGTGCAGCAGCTGCCGGCGCCGGGGTGGAAAGGGGTGGCGCTGTTGCGGCCCCAGGCCGCACCTCCAGCCCGCACAGCACCAGGTCCAGGTGTGTTTGCAGCATCACCGCAGGGTCGACGTCAACACCGCCGCGCACGGGGCAGCAGCCAAAGGAATGCCGGTGCAGCGCCATGAAGATCAGCGGCGCCATCAGCGCTTGTGCCACCTCGTGCAGCGGCAGCGGGCGGAACTCGCTGCGGGCTATGCCGCGCTGCACCGCCGTACCAAACAGCCGGTCAGCGGGCACGATGACTTCGTCGGTGTAGAACTGCGCCAACTCGGGGAAGTTGCGCACCTCGGCCAGCACCACCTTGTGGATGCCGGCCACGTCGGTGGCGCCGACCCGTTCCCACCAGGTGTGAATCAAAAAGCGCAGCAGCTCGGCACTGCTGCCTTCAAAGTGGTCGGCAGCCTGCTGGCCTTCTGCGATCAGGCTGCTGAGGTTTTGGCGCACCACGGCCTTGAACAGCTCTTCCTTGCCCGGGTAGTACAGGTACAGCGTGCCCTTGGAGACACCGGCGCGTTGCGCCACCTCGTCGATGCGCGTGGCGGCAAAGCCTTTTTCCACGAACAAAGACAGGGCCGCCGCCAGCAGTTCCTGGGGCCGCGCTTCCTTGCGGCGCTTGCGCTGCTGCTTCGGAACGGGGCTGGGCGTGGCGGTGCGGGTGGGGGGCTGGGGCATCTTAATGACCGATCGGTCATTAATGTAGCCGGCTGGGGGTGGCGGGTCAAGGCGAAGGCCCTGGCGGGTGAGCATGTGGGATGCGGGCCCGAGCGGGATAGGATGCACGGCAGCACCTCACTTTTGCCCCTGCACCATGCGCCCTACCGCTGCTCACCGGGCACTGCCCACCAACCGCCCCACACCGCGCCGCCAGGTGCTGCTGGCGGCCGGCCTGGCTGCACCCGGCCTGCTGCTGGCGCTGGCGGGCTGCGGCCATGTGGGTGCGCCGTCGCGCATCACGCTGGACGAAGCCGAACTGCAGCGCCAACTGGCGGCCCGTTTCCCGCTGGAGCAGCGGCTGCTGGAACTGTTTGAGGTGCGCGCCAGTTCACCGCAGCTGCGCCTGTTGCCGGCACGCAACCGGCTGGCGGCGGTGCTGGACCTGCAGGCCCGCGAGCGCATCCTGGCGCTGCGCACGCAGGGCCGGCTGAACTTCGAGTCGGCCCTGCGCTGGGACAACCGCGAAAAGGCGGTGCGGCTGGACCAGGTGCGCGTGCTGGACTTTGTGCTGGATGCACCTTCTGGCCCTGCCGCGCCGCCACCGGCCGGCAGCGTGCAAACGGCGGCCGCCACCGCTGCCGACAGCGGCCGCCGCACGGCGGGTGAACGGGTGGCCGCCGCGCTGGCCGAACGCGTGCTGGAAGGCCTGGTGCTGTACCGCCTGCCTGCTGAAAAACAGGCGCAAATGGCCCAGGCCGGTGTGCGGCCTTCGGCGCTGAACATCACCCGCAGTGGGCTGGAAATCACGTTCGAGCCACTGCCGAAATAAACACCCGGCCGGGCGGCGGGTTGCACAGGCCGGGCGCCGCCTATCATCCGGCGCTGCGCCGCCGACTGAAGCGGCGCTTTTTTTGCCGAAAGCGCACTGTGGACCCCATCTTGCTACTGAAGGCCGCCATCATGGGCGTGGTGGAAGGGCTCACCGAGTTCCTGCCCATCTCGTCCACCGGCCACCTGATCCTGGCCGCTTCGCTGCTGAACTTCACCGGCGAGAAGGTGAAGGTCTTCGAAATCGCCATCCAGACCGGCGCCATGTTTGCCGTCATCTGGGAATGCCGCGAAAAGCGCAAGCGCACGGTGACCGGCATCACACACGACCCGGTGGCGCAGCGTTTTGCGCGCAACGTGATCATCGCCTTCATCCCCGCCGTGGTGCTGGGCCTGACACTGGGCGGGCTGGTGAAGGAAAAGCTCTTTCACCCGGTGCCAGTGGCCATGGCCTTCATCGTGGGTGGCCTCATCATCCTGTGGGTCGAGCGCCGGCACCGCAGGTTGTATGGCGCGCTCGACCTGTCCGGTGAGCGGCGCGCGCGCGTGGAGACCGTCGACGAGATGACGCCCACCGACGCGCTGAAGGTCGGCCTCGTCCAGTGCGTGGCGCTGATCCCGGGCACGAGCCGCTCTGGCGCCACCATCATCGGCGGCATGTGGTTCGGCCTGTCGCGCCGCTGCGCCACCGAGTTCAGCTTCTACCTGGGCATTCCCACGCTGATGGGCGCCGGTGCCTACTCGGTGTGGAAGGACCGCGCGCTGCTCAGCGTGAACGACCTGCCGATGTTCGCCGTCGGGCTGGTGTT
>JACCDR012163671.1_pt1 | contig 34704 bp, 47 predicted proteins | sample 7446431 | NCBI WGS metagenome assembly JACCDR01 (sample SAMN15323443, study PRJNA562643) | freshwater metagenome | isolation source: river surface water | place: USA:Blue River Watershed | collected 2017-08-17 | reverse complement strand
GCTCACAAAAGACCTCCCAACCGATCAGCGGAATTTATTAACTCGAAAATCAGGATCAGCTTCAATGTTCCCCCAAAAGTGCAAAACTTGCTCAAAAATCATATATTCTCCAGGGTTGAACACACTACCCCCTGCTTGCGAGTCTGCTGGTTGTGCTACGCGAAAGCTTGTTCAACTCGCTAAAATCTGTTGCTTGATTCCACTAAAAGAGGGGAGTAACCTAGTTCACACTTCAGAGGAAATGCGAGAAAAGACTCCTGGAGGCACAATCGCTAAACCAGGAACACAATGGCAAACAGCCTGTAATTCCAAATCTCTTCCGATGAACTATACTGCTGTTCCAAGTGCAGCTACGTGTTTCCACTGTTTAGAATATCTGAAGGCTAACGATCTTCTAGAACCGAAACCAGCAGAACCAGAACTACCACCAAATACTGAGATTGTCTTCGAAGAAGATCTTCCACCCAATCCATTCCAAACTCCAACCCCAAGCTAATTAATCCAGTCAACCAATCTTTTGGAGTTTAACTATGGCGTATCTAGCAGGTGCTTATTCCGCTACTTATGGTGGAGCAGCACTAGGAACTATTGATGATGGCTTTAACCTTGAATGGCAACAAGTCATTGAAAACATTATGTCGGACTCATTCCGAGCAAGAGAGGATGGAGTTTATCAAGGCGTTGAAATGATGCTACGCTTTGTGCTCAATGAACCTCTCTCTGCTGGTGTAGCAGAACTTGTATGGCCTTGGGACGCTACGGAAGGTGAGACTGGAGTTATTGGTCGATTGATGACTTCGATGGCTCAAGCTCTTGTTCTGACCAAGTGTTCGGGAAACGCTGCAAGTCCTGCTTCGATCACTTTCACCCGAGCAGTTCTTTGGACCGATCCAGTAACAACCAAGTTTGCTTCACAACAGCGTAAGATTGCTGTAAACGTAGCAGTCCTTCCTGTTCCTGTCAGTCCAGCAGTTGTCATGGGTTGTGCGGGTGGAACCTTCTATACCACAACTTAATCTTCTCCCCCAGAAAAGGGCTAGCCCTTTCCGAATTCTCAAAGAGCTAGCTTAATCGGTTAGCTCTTATTTTTTTTATTAAGGTATTAGTGATGGCAGGGTTCAACATAAGTGTAGGGTCAGACGATGATGAACTACGTCCAGTAGACCCTAATACCATTCCCCAAGGAGAAGAAGTAGCTGGCATAGAAGCTAAGCAGTCTAAGGCTCGCTTGATTTTAGAGAAAAGGATTAGAGATTTTGAGAAAGCTGTAGAGAAAATACAGATTCGCTTAAAGTCTCAAGTACTGACTACTGGAGCAATGACTGCTCAAAGAGCTAGGTCAGCATCAACACCTGAAAGACTTGATGAAGTTATTTCAGGAATGATGGGTAAGCAGCAGAACCGTATCCAAGGTTTAGAGGTAGATCTTCTAAAGACCTTCGACACCATTAAGACTTGGATTAAGACAACTGGTGGAACTCAAGATGACTTAGACTATGTTGAGGCTATCTACGAAACTCTCCAAGCAGGTGAGTTAGAGAATGCTCCTGCTAAAGTCCAAGAGCTTATGGACTCACTTAAGGAAGTATCTCTTAAGGAAATGGAGGCTCGTAATCGTAAGAAGCAACAGGCTAAAGACGATCTAGAAGCTAAGAGAGCAAAGAAGATAGCCGATGCTGAAGCGAGAAAAGCAGAGAAGGCTCGCCTTAAGGAACTTGAACAGTATGCTACTGCTGAAGCTACCTTAGCTCGAAATGAATATGTAGCTGGCCGAGCACCCGAACTAGAACTTAACCCATTCGAACTCTTAACTGCTACTGTAGATAAGATCCTATTAATGGGTCGTAGAGGTAAAGTCTCTGGTGAAGGTCCTAAATCTCGTAAACAACAAATCCTTGATGATGCTCAAGAAGTCTTTGATAAAGTCTTTAAAGAGAAGTCTGATGGAGATTTACCAGATTCAGCAACAGTTGAAGCATCAAAAGCTAAAGCAGCCAAACAAGGAACTAAAGGCTTAGACGATGCTGGTGGTCTTTCGATGCTCTCTAAAGCTGGAGCAATGATTACTACTGCATTAGTAGTAGACCAAATTATCTCCTCACTAATTGCAAAGACTGGAGAAAAACTTAGAGCAGTAACAAGTGGAGATCCACAATCGGTAACTGGAGCAGTAACAGGATCTTCTCTCCCAGGAAACTATGTAGGGAAAGCTCTTACTGAGATCGTAGGAACTCTAGACGTTATCGCTAAAAATACTGAACAGAAAACAGCACCATTTAGCCCCGAACTGCTTAATGCCTCAATCAATCGCCAATTAATCTTCCTCGAACAAAACATGCTTAGAGGAGAACGATTAGGTTCAGTTCTAGCAGATATCTCTACCTCCAGAACAAGGTTAGAGGTAGCAAGTCAAAAAGCAGCAGATCGAATCATTGAAACCTTCGGCCCTACACTATCCCGTATCCTCGATTCTATCGCTTTAATCCTTGATGCAACTTTACTAATGGCTGACCTATTCAAAGGCTTCTTCAAAGAACTTGGATCGGGTAACTTGAACATCTTCAGTCCTGGATTCTGGACGAGTGTTCTTATTGACGCTATGGTAGAGGCTGCTAAACGATCACAACCAACTCCTAAGATCACTGGTGATATTGAAGCCTTCTTCAATAACCGAGCTAAAGGATCTAGCGGAGCGAATACGAACATACCAAAGGGAATTCTTCCATAATGATTACTTGTGCTACAGACTTTCTTCCAGTCAGCTATGGAGCATTCAGCTTTCTTAATTACCCAATTAAGACAAATGTAAACGTAACTCCAATTAAAGCTGATGATGATACAGTAATCAAATACTATCAGACTGTCTTCGAAGTAGAAATGATTCTCACTAACGATGATGGTACTGATGCTGATATGGATACAATCAAAGGAATCCTTCTAACCAGAGGACTTACCTTCAAATTCGCTAACCGAGGATTCGGCACTACAGTAACTCTCAACGATCCTGGAAGCACTATCGTTGATATTAACTTAGGTCCTGTTCCTCAGATCTTAGCTTGGACTCCATTAGGTAACAATCTAGCTTGCCGAGTAGTCTGGAGGCTTGAATCTCGTACTGCTGCTTGTCCTATTGCTACAGACCAAAGTGTACTAGGAGCTAACCAATTCAAGATCCTCTCTCTTGTAGAAGAAACTGAGTTATCCTTCGATGAAGAAGGTGCAGTAGTTATCACTACTAACGGTACTATTGAAGTTGCCAATCAAGCTGGAGGATTCTTAACTAGAGAAGCACTTAATAAATTCGCTCAACTCTATAGTCCTAGTATGCCTAATGCTTTTCAACGAACTCAAAAACTTACCTTCCGCAAAGACCATAAGACAGTTGATTACAGTTATGTAGATACTGAAATCAAATCCGACAATCCGTTCTTCCCGTATATGATTACTCAAGAAGTCTCACACTCTGTAGCTTCAAGTCTTATCTCTGATAATGTCTTTGAAGGTTCAGGGTTCACTACTTGGGCAAGCGATATGACTGGCGAATTCACAGTCAAGCCTGGACTTTGGAAAGGGTGGGCTTGGATTGCATTTTGCGTAATGATGGCTCAACGTAGAAATCGAGCAGCAGCCTTTGGTGCTCCAGTAGATAAGTTTGCTAAAGACGACGAAGGAGAGAATGCTAAAAAGAAAATTCAGCCAAGACAAATTCCTTTACACGTTCGAATTAAGGAATCCTTAAACTCTCGGAAAGTATCTGTCAACGTAAGATGGGTTACGCATACTTCCATTCTCAACCTATTCAAATCAACTGGTATGTTCTATCCAGTCGATAATCAGTTCAGAGATTTAGATATTGGAGTAATTCCAGATAAGATTGACGATGCAGTACCGCTATCAGTCAATACTCAATGGCATACATGGAAAGCATCTATCAAGTCTGTTCAAGTAGATGGTGGATACCGAGAACCAAGACTTCCAAACGTAAGCCTAGTATTTGACACTTGTACGGCTAACCAAGCAATTATCAGTGACTCTAGAACCAACCGACATCTAAGTATGCAATCTCAAGCCGAGCCTTATCGGCCTGGATCGGGAGATACTTCAGAATATGTTGCCATGCCTCTAGGTCTAGGCTCCTACACTGGAGGAGTCTCTTATGGCTCCTACTTAGATGGTATTGTTCCAGAAAATTCTTGGGTGCATTACGACAATGATTTTGAGATCATTGAAGAGACAAACTCTAACTATATTCCAACTATCGAATCGGAGTACATAGCTTCGCGTCTAGCAACAAACTTGAATAGCTCAGATCGTACTGCTTTTGGTTTCAAGATTAATGGAAAGACTGAAACAGCAGACCAAAGTAAGTATACTAATGACGTTATTCAAATTCGTGGAAAACCAGTTTACAGAGTCCGTATGTTCGGATATGCTCTACGTGTTGGTTACCAGATTCCTTGTCCAGTGCTCAACGCTGTAAACAGTCAACCTTGTTTCCGCATTGGTGAAAACCGATGGAAACACAAACTAGTCTCTATCTCAGACGAGATTCCAATGTACTTGGCAATCTGGGATCAAGAGTACGGAGTATTCGGAACACCAGAAGCCAGCAACATTAAATTTGTCTCATCGGGTCGTCCTGCTGAGTTTGCTTAGTATTCCTCTCCCCCAGAAAATGAAGTGCAGAAACATGAACGTAATTGAACTCCCATCCGAAGAAGAAACTCAAGTAGCAATCAAAGTTGGTGACAAACAAGTCAAGATTGATATCTTTGACCATCAAGAAATTGTTCAAGAAGCTTTCAAACAAATGAAGGTACTAGGAGATAGCTCTAATAAAGTCTTCTCTGAACTTATCAAAGACATTTACAATACTCGTTTCGGTACTGCTCTATCTGTTACTACTGCAATGGTACTGATTGCCAAGATGGAAGAGATCGAAGAAGTTCTCAAAAAAAAATTCTCCTCTTTGCGAGAACCCTCAGATACTATCACTTCCATTACGAACCCAGAACCTATCGAGAACTCCGAATCCTCGACTATGCCAGAGTCCGTCTAGAAGCAGAAGAAAAGCTCAGAGAGAACATTGTCATCAATTCTTCTAATGTAAAATCCTTAATGCTTAAAGCAGGGTATTCAATTAAAGAAGCTGATGAAGTAGAGAATAGTTACTTACTAATGGAATCTAAGAAATGAGAAAAGCAAACGTACAAAAGGGTAGTGACCTCTTAGAGTCCTACAACACTGACCCGACTAGTTTTGTGGTCACAAGTAACTATCCAACCTTCAGTCCAGAGTATGGTCATAACTTTCCTATCTTTCGTTCATCGCTAGTTCCTACGATGAGGAGAGATCCTAGAATCCGTTATGGTCTTAACCTGCTCAAAGGACCAATCCAATCCTTTACAGCTTTCGTTGATTCGACCGAAGCAGAGAATCCACAACTCCATGAAACCATTCGAGAACAAGGAGTCCAGTTCGTCTATGGGGTAGAGTGTGAAGACCAGAAAGTTAAAGAGTTTATTCTCGAAAGCTTTAATCAATTATGGCAAGATGGGCTTCAGGAAATGCTCTTAGCCATTGACTGGGGATTCTCTGTATGCCAAGTGATGTACGAGAAAGCTTTAGACGGTAAGATCAAATACCGATCCATGAAGCACATCCATCCCTTCAATACTGCTCCAGTAATGAAGAACGATAAGCTCATCGGTGCTAAGATTCGTGGAGTCCCAGGCTTTGTAGAAGGTCAACCGTTATTAATTCCGAAGATCATTTGGCACGTACACGAAAAAGCAGCACATCCTCTACATGGTGAATCTCGTCTATCATGGGCATTCGTACCTTGGCATGAAACTTGGGTATGCTATGGTGCCCGAGACATTCGTAGAACATGGTTTCACCGCAACTCTTACAATGGAGGTAAAATGCGGTATCCTATTGGATCTACACAAGGTCCTGGAGGGTCTAAAATGGACAATAAGGAGATTGCAGTAGGCATGATGGCTAACATGCGAACTGGAGGCTTCATGGTGATGCCTAATGAGTTTGCTGCTGACGGTAAGACTCAGAAGTGGGACCACGAAGAACCATCGTCTAACGTAACACCACAAGGCTTAATGGACTATCCCGAAGTGCTCAGACTCGAAATGCTCGAAGCAATGGGCATTCCACCCGAAGTAGTTGAGTCATCATCAGATGGCGGTTTAGGATCTTCAACTGGTCGTAAAGTTCCTTTAATGGTCTACTACTCATCCCTCTCTCCATTAGTCAACAACGTAATCAATGACTTCAAACGCTTTGTCCTTGACTACTTAATCTATCTCAATTTCCGTAAAAGAGTTGAGTACAAGATCAGTCGAGTAATCCCACTCAAAGCTGTAGAAGCTCAACTTCCTGGACAAGATCCAAATGGTGAGTCTTCTCCTCCAGGAAAAGGCAAGCCAACAGTAGATAAGCCTAAACCAAAGTCTCCTAAGAAGACTGACCCTATTACGAAGATGGATAAACCCAACTTAGGAGTCTAGTGTGTTATTGCTTACTAACTCAGGTACCAGTCAGACCGTTAAAGTTCTAGATCATAGACCCGTAATGCTGGCCTATCAGAAGCTAGGACTTCCATGTACGGAAATGGAGCACTGGAACTCATTCGTTTATGGGACTTTCCCTGAAGGCTCTCATGGTAAATTCCTTATTGCTTCAAAAGATGTTGCTGCTTTAAACACTGGTAAGTTTGAGGTAACTCTCTCATTCACTAACCTAGACTCAGCACTAATCCATACTCATCAGAAGTTAATGGTTCGGTGTGTCCAATATTTCGAAGTCTCCCTTCAAGCTTTTGCTATTGGTCCTCCTGCTGGAGTTGAAGGCGAATCACAACACTTAGCAGTAGTAGAACTTGTAGACTACTGTAAAGATTTAGATAGTCTAGTTACAAAAGACTACAACCGAGTAACTGTTTTGGCTCCAAAGGATACAGACAATCCTTCTGAACCGTTACCATCAGATCTTAAATCTTACGACGAGATCATTAATGATATTCTTGCGGACAATCCAGTTGGTGGTGTTACGCTAACTTTAGCTTCAGAAGGTTTTCCATCGACAGGGTTCAAACCTAAGAATGTCCTATTAGCTGGATCTACCATTCGAGATTCAATCAAGCTGATAGCAGACATTCACTTCATGGTAGCTTTCATTGACAAGGATGGTGTTCTAACCATCACTAATGCTCAGACTAGCTCTGAACTCCTTCCAGGTAAGAACCAGTTAATTTATTCAGCTTATGGTCCAGTTGCGTGCCCTACCGAACTAACTATCGTCTTTTCAGAAAATGCTCATCAGTTCTCTAAACAACGATCAACACTCTTTATTGAGTATGATGATGTTTTTACTTCAGCAGACTACTATCCTAAGTTTGAAGAACCTTGGTCTACAAAAGTTCTCGAACCAGCATCAGGTGCAGATCCTACTTTAGCCAATACAACCAGAACTCCATCTTCAGGCAACTCAGAGTCTATCTACTACCCTTTCTTCCAAATGAAAGAGTATGGAGTCTATGATGCAGATGGAGGTACTACTGCATTAACTGATGCAATCAAAGCTAACTTCGAAAAAAGAATTCAACGAGAACTTAAACTCGTATTCAAAGACTTAGTTATCTGTAAACCATCGGCTACTGTTTCCAAGGTGAGCTACTTCTATACTGGAAACGGGATCGTTACCAAGATAGAGTCTTCTCCCCCAGAAAAAGTGTCCGTACCCCCGATAACCAACCATGCTGCTCGATCCTTAGAATATGTCCCTCCATTCCTACAAGGTATCGTATCTCCTGGAGGAGCAGATTACGATGCGTCTATCCCAGGCTATCCTGCTCCTGAAGATGACACTACTGATGTAGAAGGAGAGATCCTACTTCCTGCTATTGATCCAGAATCGGAAGACTTCCCGATCAAAGTATGGGTCAAAGGTCATTCCCCAATGATCGAAGAAAAAAGAGTAGGAGTACATTTCAACGTACACAAGCGTAGGTACGAATACGTCGAACCTGAAGGGGGTGGAGGAAAAGGAATAGAATATGTGATACAGTCTATTGTAATTGCAACTGGAGGACCGTATACTGGACTCAAGGTAGCTACAGTCGTAGTTAAAGGTGCAAGTGATGGAGCTTTAATCGAGACTACGGTAGAAGTAGTAGACCATACTGGTTGTTATTTTGACGATGAAACAGATGAGGATATGGTAGGTTACACTGGTCAAGCTCAATGGGGAGTATTCCTATCTCTTGAGCCTGAAGTAGAATGTGACACTTTGACTCCTTTTCATTGGTATGCTACCAACCGTTGCTGTGCTCCTAACACTGGTATCTACGCTAACCCTTGTACAGATGGTGATGAAGGCGAAGAAGGAGGAGGACCATAATGCCCCCACGGAAATGCTGTTGTCTTCCTACTGGATGTTTAATCCATGAAGACTTATTTGATCGAGCAGACTCTAGTACTGTAGGCTCTCCCTGGATTGAAGAATCCGGAGATTGGGAGATTCTATCGGGGACTCTGAACATTGATGAAGCAGGATTAATCCGAAATACAACTTATAATGAATATAATACTTCTAGCGGATACATTAAAGCTTCATTAGCAGATTTTGTACCAGGAAAGAAGTATCGTTTAATCGTACAGTTGAACGCTGATGCGACTGACTATTATTACGGAGAATGGCACTACATAAATTCAACAACAATGGTTTGTACGCTTGGAGACCAAAGTGGCCCAATTGAGTCTACTCCTCCATTTAATCCTGCTACTGTAGGTGAATTCGCTATTCTTTCTATGCACGAAAAAAATCAGCTTTGCATGGCCGATAGTGAACGAAGAATTACTATTTGTATGCCTCCGAAAGAAGGCAAGTTTGTAGGGCTAGGAGCAGGAGATTCTAATGGAGCAACATTTTCTTATTTTAGTTGGGAAGCGACTTTTGCGGACAACATTACGTGCCCAACTTGCGATTGTTCGTGCGAGGGCTGGTGCATTCCAGATGCGTTAATTGCTACCTTCGTTGACCTAGAAGAATGTCCCTTACTCGATGGTTTTGTAGTCGAACTTAATAACACTGGTCAAACTAAAACTGGTGCTCAATGGAGTCAAGCCATTTCGTTGAAGTGTCCAGATAGCGAGACGTTCGGCGAGTTTCTACTTTCATTTGAGTGTGATGATTCGACTACAGCAGAAGGATTCTCAAAAGGTCTGTTGATTTTTAATGTTGCACCGGCGACGATGGAATATCCTATCGCAGGCGTTCCCCTTCCAGCAAATATTGAAGCATCTACTTGTCATCCACTGTCTCTGAGATTCGGCCCTATCAACATGGGTGCAGTAAGTGGTTGTAATCAAACTACGTGTTGCGGTGGGTTCCCTTGTCCTCCTGCCGGTCTAGGGTATTCAGCACTCTACATCTACATAACAAAAGCATCTTCTGATTATGATTACTAAATGTGAATGTGAACTAGCTGGGTATTGCAACAGGCACAAAATAAAAAAACACCGACATTGGAACTTATTATGTAAACACGATCCAGCCTACTTTGAAGCATGGGAAAACGGTACAGGTCCAGGACAAATTGCTGAATCAGACTATCCTGAAGGCTTTCAAAAACCCAGTCTTCGAGTTGCAGGTCCAGGAACAGTTTTGCATAAAGCATTAGAGAAAATCGGAATTACATTTTCCAGTACTTGTAGTTGTGCTTCCCACGTAAAGAAGATGGATGCTTGGGGTCCTGAAGGATGCAAACCTAAGATCCATGTTATCGTAGGATGGCTTAAAGCTGAAGCAAAAACTCGTAAACTTCCTTTCTCTGTGACTGCCGCCAACTTGCTTGTTAAATGGGCTATTTACAAGTCCGAACAGAATTTGGCAAAATCTAAAGAAGTTGGTTCAAGCTCTAGTTGACACCTATCCGATTCATAGCTAGACTAACCAAAAGTTGAATCAAGCCTTCAATTTGGAACCTAACTATGTCTTGCCAAACTATTGCCAACTTAACCATCCTAACTCTCTTCTCAATCTTCGGAGCATTATACTTTCTTAGTATTGAAGCTCCTGAACTCGAAGAAGACCCACACGTAATTCCTTCTGACCATTTTGCTTATCAACAGTATCCACCAATCACTGTTCAAGAAAAGCAAGAACGAATCATCAAGATTCGCCATCATCTAGACGCTTGCAATATAAAGACCGAAGAGACTATCGAATGGGTAAACGATCAATAGTTCTGGCTCAAGCTTAGCCCACTTGAATCTAGGTCTTTTTCTCTTCTCCCCCGGGAAAATAATGTGGTCACTAAAGTATCAAGAGTATCCCGATGGATCAACGACATTCTAGATACAGAGGTACGAGTATCTAGGAAGCTTGGGAAGATCAAAGGTAATTCCTGCATCGGTAAGAAGACTAAGCTCCCAATCAACCGATGGCTTGCTGCTGTATTCGAAATGAACGAATTCAGAATCTTAGCAAGCCTAACAGACCGATCAGTTAAGCCTCTAACTGATGAGCAGATCAAGTACAACTACATGCTTGAGTTTGGAGGTAATAAGCCTACCAAGTTCGGCACTGGTACTATCCAACCTGCTGGAGCACTTATCTCTGGTAAACACACAATCAACTTCTACCGTAATAAATTCAAGAAAGGTATTCTCTACGCTGGACAAGCTAGACCTATCTTGTATCCATTTTGCTACTCTCCTGAAGGGCATATCAAACGAGAACGAGGTAGTTCATTCTTTCCTACCTTCGCTGAATGCCAACAGTACTGCATCACTGCTAAGATTGTAGATCCTCGATTCTTTACTACTGAAGAAATGGAACACATTCATCAGTTTGCAGTACAGAGAGGCGTCTATCATCAGTGGGTAATCCCAACTCAACAAGAGCTTGATGACCTCTATAAGTTTGTTCCTGTCAAACTCTATAGGTGTATTAGAACTTACGATATATGGCGTAAGGACAAAGTACCCAAAGATTACTCCTCCCGATCCTCCAAACAACAACAGGTAGACGATGAAAAAGAAGCAATTGCCCAAGAGGAGAACCTTAGTCTCGAAGAACGTAGACAAAGAACCCTTGCCCAATTCAAGATTCAAGACACTTCCGAAGAAGAAGCGTACACCCCAATCCCAGACAGAGACTAAACTTGAAGACTTAATGGTTGCGGGGGTCGATCTAAGTATTCCTATTGGACCTAAGAAGCATGTACTCAAATTTAAAGACTGCTCAGCTTGCCCCTTATATAGACTCACAACTCAAAAAGTTTTCTACCGAGGAGCTACTAGCCCTACGATCCTATTTGTTGGGGAAGCTCCAGGAGAGTCAGAAGATGCTTGCGGAATGCCTTTCATGGGAGTTAGTGGTAAGCTCCTCGATCAAGCCATACGAGAATCAGGAATCCCATTCGAAGCTAGAGCATTCACTAACTCGATTGCTTGTACTCCCTTCTCCGATAAATCCCGAGATCACATAGGAACTCCAACCAAGGAACACATCAAAGCTTGTTCTGCTCGACTGAAGGATCTTGTAGAATCCCTCTCCCCCAGAAAGATCGTAGCCTTGGGGGACAAAGCCAATCAAGCTCTTAAACTACTCAAGGTAGACTTTGTGCATCTAATTCATCCATCAGCTATCCTTCGGAGTGGTGGAGAAGAATCAGTAGACTACAAACGCTTCATACTCCAACTCAAGAAACTGAAACAGGAACTAGGTCTATGATTGTTGAACCGGGAAAAGGTACTACTAAGTACGGTACGGGAATCCTTATAAATCTTACTGGGGATGAAGTAGCTACGGCTATCGACGCATATCTGGTATGTCATGGTGTAATTACTAATGGTCCAAGAACCGTCAAAATAAACGGAGAACTTTGTGATGATGCTTATGTATACGTAAACCCTGCGGGATCAATAATACACGAAGGCACTTATATCTCCGGTAGAACAGGAAAACCACTTCAATGAACGCTCCTAAGAAGATCCTTAAGAACTGTAGACCACCCGACTACAAGCTGAAGAATAATCTCCAAGTACCTTGTAACTGGAGTCTCTACCCAAACCCTAACGATCCTACTTGGAGGAAGCATGGACTTAGCCAATCTCTAATCGCTAAATTCATTGTTTGCCGAGAACGCTTTAGACTTCGAACAGTAGAAGGTCTAACCTCTGGTGGATCTAAGGAAGCAATGGAATTTGGAACCATCTTCCATAAAGCATTAGAGCTTAACGCTCAAGGTAAAACTACTTCTCAAATTTTCTCTCACCTCCGCACCCAAGCAAAGCTAAAAAACTACGACTTAATGCTTTGTCGTATTGCTGCTTTGATGGTAACTTACTACCTGAAGTTCTGGAAAGATCAACTCAAAACTGCTCGCTACATTGAAACAGAAGAAGTATTTGAGATTCCTTATAAGTGTATGGGTAGTACCATTATGCTTAGAGGACGAAGAGATCAAGCCTATATGAAAGATGGTCGTCTATGGCTTCAGGAGAACAAGACTAAATCCCAAGTCAATGAAGATCAAATCCAAATGACACTAGGCTACATGCTTCAGCCTATGCTTTATCTTCTCTCAATCAAGCATGACAATCCCTCAATGCCATTAGGAGGTATCTTATACAACATCATTCGAAAACCCCAACTCAAGCAGAACTCCAAAGAATCTGATTCAGCTTACCTTGATCGAATTGCAGCAGACATAGAAGAAAGACCAGATCACTACTTCAAGATGTTCGAAGTAGAGATTGATGATGCTCACTTAAAAATGTGGGAGCAACGATACTTCTATCCTTTGATATGCCAGATTAAAATCTGGTGGGATTCGATTAAACACAACCCTTTCGATCCGTGGGTAGGAGAAGACGGTCAGCCAAACCCACATCACTATCTCAGACCGTTCGGAATTTACGATCCAATGTCTCACGGACTAGGAGAGTATTTCGTAAGAGTAGTAAACGGAATAGACGCAGGTTTAACACCAAACAGTGATGTATTCTCCGAACTTGAACTAGACGAACCAACTCCAAAGGAAAAGACGAATGGCAAGAAGAACAAAAGCACCAAAGGGAACTCTAAACTCAATTCTAGCTCAAAAACTTGAGGCTGGTGAATCAGTTATTGGACTTAAAGGTTATGTATTGATAACTGCTACCAATACTGGTGATGAGGATACCGAAGCTCATGTAGCTATTAAAGTTAAAGTTACGCAAGTCAGTGCTTCAGGATGTACTGTCCAAGTAATGGTAACTCCAGAATCAGGAGCAGGAGAGTTTGCAATTGGTCCGTGTCGCTGGCTTGACGACATACAAGCTTTAGCCAAATTCAAGGAAGAACAAGCCCGAATCAAAGCAGCCAAACAAGAGTTACAGAAATTCTTCGATATGAAGTACCTCAGAAATCGAAGAGACGAACTTTTAGCGTTAGTGGAAACTGTACCTACTAACCACAAAAAAGACTTCTACGATGACTTAGAAGAACGAAAACTAAGTGCCAACAAACTTTCAATGAGCGATGTTGGTTCATATCTGATAAACATCCTAGAAGTAAAGTACAATCTACAACCAGGACATTTAGAACTTTCGTATTACTGGAACCGCTAACAAAGAAAGAAGATCATGCCTCCATCAGATCACATTCTCTGGAAGATCATTACCGTAACAGTACTCTCAGCAGTACTCTTACTAATGCTTCACTTCAATTACATTCATGGGCTAGAAGCCAAGGACTTCTTAACCCTAGCAGCAGTTGTAGCAGGATACCTTGGAATCCAAGTTACGAAAGCGGTATCAATCCCTAAACCTCTTCCTCCAGAAAATGAGTAGGGTCGTAGGGGTCTTTGTGTCTAGTTTGTTTCACCATTGCCCGAAAGAAAGAAATGATTACATTCAAAACTGTTCAGACTAAAGGTACGAAAGAAACTCTAACAAGCATCCTAAGGGATGGAAACTTGATCGGAGTTATCGAACCGAGCTATAAAAAGTTTGTAGTAAAGGTGATTCAAAAGATTACCCCAACAGGCAAGATTGTTTGGAAAGCTCTACTCCAAACTAACGACGATATCAAAGAAGCTAAGAAGCAAGTACTTTCTGCTCTAGCTTAGTTAATCCACTCCAACCCCTTTCTATCGGAACATCATGGTAGTCGCAAAGAAAGTCACCAACAAAAAGAAGAAATCTAAACCAGTAAATGAAGACAATGATCTTTCATTGCCTGGAATAGATGAACTGAACGAACCCCCTAAATCATTCCTAGAATACTGTACTGTTATCTACGGTACAAAAGGAATCGGTAAAACTACATTATGCTCATCGCTTTCTGAGAAAGCTTTAGTATTAATGTTGGAACCGAGACGTAGGAACCTTAACATCCGTATGAAGCAACTACGTCCAGTATCAGTCTCTCAGATCGAGAATGGAGAACTTGATTGTTGGCAGTACTTCAAAGACTTAGTTGAACTCTGTCAGCAAGACGATTCAGTAGATCTAATCGTCATTGATACTATCGACAAGTTGTATGAAGCTTGCCTAAACTCTGTATGTGCTCGCGAAGGTATTGAACATCCAGGAGGACTCAATGACTTCGGAGCAGCATGGAGTGCAGTCAAGATGGAATTCACAACCTTCTTAGACTCAATCCTTTACGAAAGTAGCTTGGGAGTAATCTTTACTTCTCACGCTAAAGAAACTGACATTGAGATCAATACTGAGAAGGCTACTCGATACTATGGTCCATCTTGTTCTGGTGCAGCAGAAGCATACCTCAAAGCAGCAGCAGACTTTGCATTCTTCTATGGTCGTCATGGTGAAGATCGAGCGTTACATTTCCGGTGGAATCAATCCATCTGGACAGCCTGTGGTGTAGCTGATAGATTCTTAGCCCCTGACGGTCGTAAGCTGGCAGCAATTAAAATTCCAGATCCTAAAAACGGACCTACTGGACAATATCTCTTGTCAGCATTCGAGAATGCCCCTACATCCAAAGTTCTAGTCTATGACGATGCTGAAGAGGAGGAAGAAGAAGAAACGGTCGCCAAACCCAAAAAGAAGATGAAACGAAAAGTTAGTTAAATTTTCTCATTTTCCGATTGACATAAGACGAAACTAAGTTTACCATTCAAGAGCAGTTCACATTCTCCAGACTCTAATAAGGAAGAAAAGAAATGGCAGTACCAAAGAAAGCTCCAGCAAAAGGCGGAGCTAAAAAGGAACAAGTACAAGTCTCTAAGTCAGACTTGATTAAAAAATTCTCCAAGCACAAGAAGCTTGTAGCTCGAACCGGAAAAGAAGTAGCACCAGCAGGATACGTTAAAGATGAAGAAGTTGCCAAGATCCTTGGAATCAAACCAGGAGTAGGCACTACAGCTAAAGCTCGACTAACATCAGTCAAGCTTGTCGAACAAGAAGAACAGGTTATCTTCAAAGCTCGATTCGTTATTCAAGAAGGTGAAGGACAAGGAACTCCAGTCGGTTCTGATATTTGGCTTGATCCTAACGATGAAGAAGGACTTGAGAAAGCTCTTAAGAGCATTGTCTTTCTCCTCCAAAAGCTTGGCTATGAGACTACTGAAGATCTAGACTTCGGTATGATTGCTGACCTTGCTGAAGAACTCACCGAAGAGAAGCCTTATTGTGTTATCTATGTGAGTTGCTGGAAAGCTAAATCCGGTAAGTCCAAAGGTCAGATCAAAGTTGGTGTTCGTGTAAACAGTCCTTACACTCCATCTAAAGACTCTGATGAAGACGATGATTCAGAAGATGCTGATGATGAGGATGAGGACAGCGAAGAAGAGGAAGACGACGAGGAAGAGGAGGAAGTAGCTCCAAAGTCAAAGACTTCGAAGAAAGCCTCATCTACCAAAGCATCCTCGAAGACTTCGAAAAAGAAAGAAGAACCCGAAGAAGAAGAGGATGAAGAAGACGATTCTGATGATGATGAAGAATCGGACGATGAAGAAGATGGATTCGACGAAGAAGATCCTGCTACTTGGGTAGGTTACGAATGTAAAGCCAAGCCTAAGACCACTAAGAAGGAAGCCACTTACTTGGTTGAAAAATGGGATGCTAAGAAGAAGCTTCTCACAATCAAGAAGGGAACTCAGACCTTCCAAATCAGTGCTGAAGAAGTTATTGATTGGGTAGGCGACGACGAATAGTTGAGCCACGTTTGCCTACCTCCTCCAGCAAGGGTAGGTGATAACGGCTATGCTGATGTACCATAGCGTGGATGTACATCTGTAGTACTGGTAGCTCAATCGGTCGAGCGGGTAGGATTATAAATCCTATATCGGTGTAGGTTCGAATCCTACTCAATACTCTTAGGGGATAGCTTAGCGGTTCAAAGCAGAAGGTGGCACCTTCGATCATAGGTTCAAATCCTATTCCCCTAGTTACTCTAAAGGATAAAGACGATGGTAGCACTTGCTAAACCGAAGAAGGTTAAACGGAAACTGTTACCACTCAATGCTAGGTTCTTAGCAATTGACTCCGAAACAACCGGCTTGGATCTTCATCATGGTTGCGGAGCATTCGCAGTATCTACTTGTGATAACGAAGGAACAGTACATTACTTCGAAGTTCCAGTAGACCCTACTAATCGTCAACCTCTCTGGGATAAGAAGACTCTCAAAAGACTAGAGAATCTGATTATCTCTTTCAAAGACTGTCTATTCGTATTCCACAATCAAGTATTTGACATACGAGTACTATCTAAGCTTAGCAAGGCACTTAATAAATTCTTCCGATCCATTCCTAGTGCCAACATCTACGACACTATGGTAATGGCTCACATCTTAGACTCTAAAGGTCCGAAAGGGTTGAAGGATCTATCAGTTCTTCACTTAGACCAGTTAGACGATGACGAGGAAGAACTCGACAAGACAATCAAGAAACTACACTTCGTAGCTAAGAAGCTTGGATGGGACTACGCTAGACCAGGACACGAACAGTTCCCAGGTGCTAAGTCCAAATGGCACAAGATGGATATGTGGCTTGCTAGAGCATACGCTGAGTCTGACGAATTTGAGGGGACAGAAGCCTACCGAGAGCACTTGCTGACTGTATGCGGTAAATATGCCAAGTTAGACGCAGAACGCACTGCTGGCCTATTCTTGACGTTCCTAGAGGCTTTAAACGAGGACTCTCTAGCAGTCAAAGCCTTAAAGCTGCAACAACGCTGCATATACCCCCTAATTGATATGGAGGAGTCAGGCATTCACCTTCTCCCCCAGGAATTCGCTAGGGAGATCGAAGAGTACACTGTCCAGGCTAAAGGCTTCCTACGTTCCCTCCAGAAGCTATCAGGAACTCCAGATCTAAATCCAGGCTCATCAGATCAACTTAAGGCTATCCTCTACGACAAGTTCAAATACGAACCAGTCAAACTAACCAAGACTGGACAACCATCAACTGATGCTAAATGTCTTAAGGAATTAGTTCACCAACCTAATACATTCCAGGCTAAGAGATTCGTAGACACGCTCCTACATTATCGAGCAACCAATACTGCTCTCACTTACCTTCTATCGTACCAACGCTTCCAAAAGGATGATTGCTTACACCCCAACATGAATATTGTTGGGACAGCTACTACTCGTTTATCCTCATCTGAACCTAATGGTCAAAACGTATCTAAAGGTAGAGAACTAGATGAGTTAGATGAAGATGGTAATAAGATTATTGCTTATTCACTTCGTAGAGTATTCGGTCCACCTAAAGAATACGACTGGTACGCTATTGATTACGATCAACTTCAAATGCGTATCTTCGCATTCCTATCTCAAGAACAATCATTAATGACTGCTCTAGAGAATGGATTCGATTTTCATACTGTTGTTGCTCAAAGAATCTTTGGGGTAGAAGTACCGAGCAAAGCAGAAAGACGAATTGCTAAGAACGTAAACTTTGGAATCATCTTTGGTGCTGGTGAACGTAAGATCGAACTTACTTGTGGTAAGAAGGGTATCTATCGAGAGTTTACGAAGCTCTACCCTAACGTAGCATCCTACATTGCTGAAACTATCCAAGAGGTAAGGACTAATGGATTCATTAGAACCCAATCAGGCTATCCACTGACCGTACCAAAAAACAAAGCCTACGCTGGAGTCAATTATCGCGTACAAGGTACTGAAGGAGATATCGTTAAGTATGCTCTAGCAAACATCTATGACTACCTGCAATTCAACTGTCCCGAAATCAAAATCATCCTCCAGGTCCATGATGAATTTCTCTTTCAATGTCCAAAGACCTCTATATTCCCAGTCGAGCACATTTGCCGACTAATGGAACAAGCAGGCTCCTACTTCAAAGTTCCATGTAAAGCTAAACCAGAAATCATTACTGATAACTGGGGCAAACCGGAACCAATCTCTTACACTGTTTCTGTTTAATTAATTCTCCAAACCCGTTAAGGAAAGACCATGCAAGCAACTTTTACATTTGCTCAACGTAATTTAGGTGACAAGCCTATTATTGTAAACGCATTCAACAGTGTTACCGCAGCACTAGCCTACTCTGAAGGAGAATGCTTACTCTCATTCTCACATAATGAAGCAGATTGGATTGCAGCAGGAGAACAGGACCGAGACGTAGTAGCTCGTCGTAAATGGATCAATCAATGCTACCAAGAACAAGCTCGACTGAATGGACTGATTCCAGAAGCTAATGGTCCTGCTCCATGCACCAACTCTACTCCTCGATACAATCCTAAAGCAATTGACGAGTCAGAGAATCCTTTGTTCGATCTTCTCCCTCAGAAATCAGGAAGTGGAGAAGGGTATCATACTTTTCTTCCTGGAGAGCAATATACAATTCCAACTGTAGATTATCTTAATTCATTTCAATGTATCGTTAGTCGTGTTCATGCAATGGGAGTAACCTTCGAAGTCCCAATGAACGATACTCCTACTGATGTAGGTCATCAGCGTATTGAAGGATTCATCAATAACTTAGCTGGACCAGATGGGGAAGTATGGGAGCTTCGTACTGCTGTATCTAAATACCCTGAAGAAGATGGGTATGCAGTAGATCTAACTGTAATCGCTGATACCCTTGGAGATATCATCGTCTACTGCCTATCTGAAGCTAACCGATGGGGCATTCCTATTGTAGAAGTTCTCCATGCTATTCTTGACTCCCAGAACTCAAAGCTAGTAGATGGTAAACCACTCTGGAATGAGAACCGAACTAAGTTCATCAAAGGACCACATTATGTTGCTCCTGAACCAAAGATCAAAGAGATCATTGAACAGCACAAACTTGTCAATAAAATAATCTCTTGTGCAGGAGATATCCAAAGAGTCTTAGAATCTGACCTTCCTGAGAAATGGGAATAACATGGAACGAACTCTTAGTAACTGGTGTTTATACGGACCTTGCCTAACTGGAAGGATTGGACTTGACGACAAGTTTAGTAAGACCTCTGCGATAGTCTCTAGGTCCGAGAACAAGGTTACTACTCGTTCGGGTTCAGTCTACATCCTAACAGATCCTCCTCATCATCTAATGCTTGATGAAGAACACTTAAAGCTTTACTATGAAGCTTCTAATTATTTTGAAGCAATTGACTTCGTAATCAAAGACAACCTAACTAAAGAACACTAACATGAACCACCCATTAACCTGGAAGAAGTTTCACCCACTCACTGATAAGAACGCATTCATTTGTCTAGTCGATCATATGGGCGATGACTCATCTATCGTTCAAGCAGCAAGAGTCTCTTACGGAAAGGATGAACAAGATCCTAACGATAAATGTGGACCCGTCGATAGCTCAGCTAATGATCGACGATTAATCCGCTACTTAATGAACCACTCTCATACCACTCCATTCGAAATGGTTGAGATCAAGTTCATGGTCCAAGTACCTATGGACTGCTGGAGACAATGGATTCGTCATCGTACAGCATCAGTCAATGAGTACTCTACTCGTTACACTAAAGCACTAGACTTCTTCCAAGTCACTCAACCCACAGAATGGCGACTCCAAGCAACAGACAACAAGCAAGGGTCATCAGGGTTTCTTGAAGCTTTCATTCCTTCAGCAGAAGTCGATGGTGAATGTCTAACTATATCTGAAGAAAGATTTCATGAGTCAGCTAAACTATTCTACCAAAATAAATTGAAAGCAGGTATTGCCAAAGAACAAGCACGAAAAGACCTACCACTGTCAACATACACCAGAGCATACTGGAAGTGTGACTTACATAACATCTTCAACTTCCTCAGACTCAGAATGGATTCACACGCTCAATTAGAAATTCGTTCTTTTGCTAACTCAATGTTCGAAATAGTGAAAGAACTCTGTCCAGTAGCTTGCGAAGCATTTGAAGATTATGTTCTTCACGCTAAACGCTTCTCTCGTATGGAGATGGAATACCTACGACAATGGACTGATATGAGTCGGGCAAGACCAGCCAACATGACAGATCGTGAATACAAAGAATTCTTAACTAAGATTGGAGAATAGAAATGCAATTAGAAGTTGGAAAGACGTACATCAATCGAGAAGGCAATGTACGAACTATTGTGAACGATACCAGCACTCATCGAAATTACCCTTTTGCAGATAATTTTGGAGATACTTATACCGCAGAAGGACGTATAACCTTATCGACTCCTAACCATCTTTACGATTTAATTCGAGAAGCAGTACCTTCTCCTCCAGAAATCCAGGTGCAGGAGGTTAAAGCTAACGATATTCAATTCGGTGGAGATCATTATAAGTCTCAAGTAATTCAGCCTTGGGACTACATTACTTCCAACGATCTAGGATTCCTGGAGGGGAACGCTGTTAAGTACCTTTCTCGCTTCCGACAAAAGAATGGGATTGAAGATCTAAAGAAAGCTCGTCATTATATTGACAAGCTAATTGAAGTTGAAACCGAGAAGCTAAACAACCAGAAGTAACCAGAGAATCAAATGGACTTTAAGCGTATCTACGAATTCTACAAAGTAACCCTTACAGAAGAAAAGGGAGAGAACATCTATGGTGACTGTCCATTTCTTGAATGTCAGAAAGAAGATCACTTCTCAGTAAACACTAAGACTGGACTGTATCGTTGCCTCAAGTGTGGAGCTTCAGGTAATCACTTAGGCTTCATTACTGAGTTTCATCATCAGTTCTTAGCACTTACTCCACTTGAAAAGTATAAAGAGCTAGCCAAGGCTAGAGGTATCTCATCAAAGGTACTCCAACTAGCGGAATTAGCTTACGACGAAAACTACGATAGATGGCTAGTACCATTCCAGAATGGATCTAAGTTCCTAAACAACTTAGGAGTATTCTGGCCTGGAACTTCTAACCCTTATCGTATTCTCAAAGCTCCAGAGCTTCCAATCAAACTGTACCGACCATTCGATAAGAAGAAGTTCGGTGCAGACATTCACGCATTTGAAGGTGAGTGGGACCTATACGCTGCTAAGAGTGCCTTCCTATCTGCTGGTATCAAAGCTCCTTCTCTCATTTCAACATCAGGAGCCACAACCTGGACTCCCGATATGAATGAAGCAGTTAAAGGATCTAACGTAGTCTATTTCTTCAATCAAGATAAAGGAGGAGAAGATGGTAAGAAATGTATTCAGAAGAAGGCAAAAGGGTTTACGTTCTCCTTTGCTTCGTGGAAAGCCGAGCATGATGCTGAGACTATTAATGATGTTCGCGATCTTTGGAAGTCAACTCCTAAAGCTGATAAACCGCAAGTAGCTTTAACTTTACTCGATATGGCTAACTTACCAGAGGCTACTTCTTCTCCAGAAGAATCAGGCTCATCAGGACAGAGCAAGTTCCAAACAAACGTAGATGAGATCGAATCAGTTGAAGAATACGATGTATGGCTTAATACTCTCAAAGCTCATATGTACCTCAACGATTCAATGCGTAGATCTTACGAACTAATGTTAGCTACTGCTCTCTCAGTCAAACTTCCAGACAAACCAATCTGGATGATGCTAGTCGGTCCAGCTTCAATCGGTAAATCAGCAGCACTAGAATCTCTCGGAGGATCTAATAAATTCTTCGATTACACTTCCAAGCTTACTGCTGAATCCTTTGTATCTGGATTCGACAAGGGAGACAACGATAGTATCTCTGCAATCGCTACACTAAATGGTAAGACCTTCGTAATTGGAGATCTAACGGTTATCCTATCGCTTCCAATCACAGTACAAGAGAAGCTATGGGGTATGCTACGTGAAGCCTATGGTGGAGTACTTAAAGTAACCTTCGGCAATCAAGCTCCCAAGGAATACTACGGTACTAAGTTCTGTATGATTGCTGGTGTTACCCATGCAATCTATCAGTTCAATGAATCCGATATGGGTGAACGATTCGTCAAAGTAGACTTCGGAGGAAGAGACTTTGATGAAGATGCTCAGATGGATCAAGCAATGGCTAACCAAGACAAATGGAACGAGATCAAGAAGATCCTTTGCAACAACATGCTTGGTTACTACAAACATCTAACTGAAACCACAGACTTTACTTCTCCCCCAGAAGTTAGTCGGGAGGTAGAGGACAAAATCAAACTGTTAGCCAAACTTGCAACCAGACTCCGAACTAAGGTAGCGAAAGATAAGTACGAAGGGATGATTGCTCGACCAGTAGCAGAGTCACCTACTCGTTTCGCTCTCATCCTCAAAACCTTAGCCAAGAGCATGATGTGGGTGCGTCAAGAGACTGAAGTAACTGATGACATCTATCAGACTCTTCAGAAGGTAGCCTTTGACTCTTGCCCTGGACTTGCCTTCGAAGTAGTGAATTATATCCACAAAATGAAGGAGTGCTCACAGGCAACCATTGTATCTAAGCTTAGAATCCCTAAGACTAGAGTACATCAAATCCTTACAGACTTCTCCCATCTAGATATTCTAGAGAAAGTAAAAGTCAATAACGGAACTGGGCATAGAGGAAGGGATGCCTTACTCTACAAACTAACGGACAATATCGCTAACTGTTTAGATGGAACTCTGTCTCACTCCTCTAACAATAAATTCAAAACTCGTCCCACCAAGAAGAAGTTTAAGACTGTTCCAAGAAAGAAGATAAGAACATGATAACGATAAAGCTACTACAAGGTAACTGCTTAGAACTAATGAAGGGTATTCCAGATGGTTCTATAGACCTTATTCTCTGTGATTTACCTTACGGAACTACTGCTTGCAAGTGGGACACTATTATTCCATTTGAGCCACTTTGGGCTCATTACAAAAGAATCGCCAAGTCGAATGCGGCGATTGTGCTCACTGCCTCGCAGCCGTTCACGTCGGCGATGGTGATGAGCAACATCAACTGGTTCAAGTATTGCTGGGTTTGGGACAAGGTGAACCGCCCCACAGGGCATCTGAACGCGAAAAAACAGCCGCTTAGGGAAACCGAGGACGTAGTAGTATTCTATGCGGGACAGCCCACATACAACCCGCAGATGTTCGACGGTGAGCCATACACCGCAACTGGGAGCCAAAAGTCGGATTGCTACGGGTCGCAAAAAACGACGACGACTATTTGCACCGGCAAGCGATACCCCCGCAACGTGCTAAAGATTGAAGCTGATGAACGGGGAACGGTGGGCAGAATACACCCCACCCAAAAACCCGTCGCCCTGATGGAATATCTAATCAAGACCTATACGAACGAAGGCAATTTAGTCCTCGATAACTGTATGGGTAGTGGAACTACTGGAGTAGCTTGTAAAAACTTAAATCGTTCATTTATCGGAATAGAGTTAGATGCAAAGTACTTTGAAATAGCTCGTAATCGAATCAATCCTCCAAAATTCAAAACTCTCCCCAAGAAGAAAGCTAAAGTATGATCGTAACTTACATCCAAAAGATCCAAGCCGCATTCGAGACTCCAGAGCTAGGTAAGCATGTATTAGCTTTATCAACTCGATCAGCCTTCCAATTTGATTTCAACAAGATCCTCTCACCAGGAATCCGACAAGCAGCACACTCAGACTTAGACGCATTCTTTGAGTCTACTGCTAACCAGACTACTCTTCCTCCAGGAGATATCCCCAAGACCGTAGAGAAAGAAATACTCGCAACAGAACTAGAATACTTAGCTCAATTAATCCGCTCTGGAGAACGAGTAGCATCAACCTCAATCTTCAACTCATTTGACGGAACCCAAACCATCCAACTTCAAGTAAAGAAGACTTGATTATGCGAAAGGAAGACAGCAAATTCTATTGTCCTAAATGTGGTACAACAGGAGTATCAATTAAAACTCTAGCTCCTTTATGCCATCTTTGTAACTACACTGTTCGAATGATTCCATACGTCTTTGAATCTGAAATCAAACTAGAAACTAAGAAAGACAAATAATGTACATCGTAATCCTCACAGCCGAACCACAACCCCGCGTACTCCAACTTCCAACTTCAGACGGGGCACTACGAACAGCAGAGTACGATACTATTGCTGATATTATTGCCGATTTAAAGGGAATGTTTATCGGTGTTCCTTCCCCCCAGAATCCAGGTGGTCACACACTACCAGGAAAAGACTTAGCTAAGCTCGAACTAGACTCTCAAATTTGGGCATTGAACATGTCATCAGGTGAAACAGTCTTCTTGAACGAACTCTTAAAGTAGGAAGCTTATTATGGGTTGGGATGAACAAGCACATACCAAGAACTTACCTCGATACGTCCAACGTAAACAACAGAAGTTGACCCAGGAGCAAGCACAAGAGATACTAGATACTGACATAACCACTCGATCCATAGACTTAGCTAAAGCCTATGACGTATCAGTTAGAACCATCAACGATATTCGTTCTCGAAGATCCTGGACTAAACTTAGGAGAACTAACTAATGGCTTCCGAAGAAGATATAAATATTACTATCGGTAACATGACGTACACCAACGGTTACGAAGAACTCAAACGACTAAGAGCTAATCAAGAAGCAGAGCGAATGACTGCTTCTCAACTTCGAAAACTAAAAATGATGTATCGTATTCCGAAGGTAAAGAAAGATCCTGGAGGCAATCCTGCAACTCTCAAAGCTCGTAAGAAACTCTTAGCTCAGAAACTACGAAAAAGATAATGGCTAAAACCAAACCCAAACCTAATCCAATCTTAGAGTCTCTTCCAAAGACTCTAAGAGATCAAGCATTCTATCTGGATCAAGTCGACCTCTACATCATCCAGATAGATCCTAAGACTCTCAACGAGAACCCTAAGAACTGGAGAGTCCATACTCAACGTCAACGCTCAACCTACCAAGCTTTCAAAAAGAAGTATGGTTGGTTAGGTATGTGCCTCTACAACCTGAAGACCTCTAAACTTCTAGATGGTCACATGCGAGTAGATGAGGCTATCAAGAACAAAGAACCATACGTCCCAGTAATCCTCAAGTACTTAGACGAGAATGAGGAGAACGAAATACTTGCAACTTTAGACAACATCGGACTCTTAGCCAAGAGAAACGATGATGCTCTCAAATCTCTAACCCAAGCTAACAAGGAAGCACTAGGAAAGATCAAGGATGCTCAGCAACAGAAACTAGCTCAATTAAATCAGGATCTACAAGATCTAACCGAACAAGAAGATACTCCTTCTGTTCTTCTCCCCCAGAGTAAAAAGAAGCTTAGAGCATCAAAGGCCAAGGAACCAGAAGATGATGAACCAGGACCCGAAGCAGACTCCTCATACGTCCCAGACGAATCCCTCGACTCAGAAATTGTATCAGAGATCATTAACGATGAAGTGTTCTTCGAAGGATCTACTTGGTTGGGAATCCCTAGCCTTCTTCCTGAACGCATCGCTCAGCCAAATCTCCTTCCGACCAGAACGTATGTGCGAGATCATTATGGACCAGACGCATATTATTGTATATCTGCCGGACCGTTTGTTGAAGGAGAACAGATTGGAACTATTGGATTCTATACTGAAGATCACAGGTTCGAAGATGCTTACCGAAATGCCGGAGTCTTTGCAGAGTATCTCAAAGAACTTGATCCAATTGCCATCGTTAGTCCAGATTATTCTACATACTCAGATTGGCCCGCAACCCTTCGCATTTTCTCACTTTACAGATCTAGGTGGGTGGCTCGATTCTGGCAAGAACTTGGATTCAATATCATCCCTTCTATCCAATCATTGGGCAATCACAAGCTTACTAGAGAGTATGTTCTTGAAACACTTCCTGGGAATTGCCCTACAGTTGGAATCCAATGTCGAATGTCCGATACAGAAGGTCTTATCGCCTTCATTAAACTAATAGTCACTGTTCTTAAACCAGAATCCATGCTACTATACGCTGGAGAAGAAAAGCAGAAGTACATTCATGGATTCCTCCCCAAATCCTGCAAATACATCTTCTTACCTCAATACACCGAGAAGCGTAGAAAGCTAAGAGCTAAACAATGAATGCGGACGAATACAAACAACAATGCCAAGACGACTACCAATACCTACTTTGTTGTAACTTGCAAACCCTAATTGCTGCTTGGGAAACTTACGACGGTGAAACAGATATAATAGTTAATGGTAGATGCGTAGACGAACATGCTTTAGTGTTCGCCATGCAAGAACTTGGACACAATGTAGTTATCTAATTTACCTAGAAAGAGCTAAACATGGTTAAGAAAAGAGCAGCACCTAGATTCAAACTATCAGGTCGTAAATCAGATCGAACCAAAGCTAAAGAAAAGAAAGGTACTGTAGCCTTACCTTCAGCACCTAAAGATAAATCAGGTTCATCTAAGAACAATCCATCCCCAACTAAAGCAGCAAAGAAAGCAGCCAGAAAGATTAAGAGTAAAGCAGCAAGAAAGAAAGCTGTAGCTCGACTTGCTAAAGGTACAACCAAACGCAACGCTAAGAAGAGAGCAGGAGCAGCATCAGCAGGTAAGTCTTCCTCTAAGAAGTCTTCCCGAGTCACAACCAGACCTAAAGCAGTCAAGAAGGTCAAAGCTCCATCCCTCAAGCAATCAGCTAGAAGGCGATAACGTCCAAACTCTAGCTAATTAATCCCTACTCTTAGTCTAGAATTATTTTACTTATTCTCTTCAGATCCTACTGTACTCAGAGCTATCTCTTAGCTATACTTAGATTGTGCAGTACAGTAGGAGATATCCTAACTTTCGTTAGGTAGTGTCTACCAAAAGTAAGAGTAGCCTAACTTCAGGATGCTCCAGACCAATTCAACCCCTTTTTAAAGGATCTATCATGGCTAAAAAGCCAAAGCAAAAAGCGAAGACCAATCAATCTCCTAATCAATGGAAGCGATTGAAGTTTTCCGAATTCACCCATTGGGCTAGTCGTCACAAGCTCGATACTCTTCCTCCAGTAAAGGCTAAGGTGCTATCAGTAGCCGGAGAGACAGTAGAAGAAGCTATTGCAATCTCTATAGCTCTTGAACTACTCACAGCAGTCTCAACGAACTCTACCCTTCAGTCCGCATTCAATAAAGAATGTGAATCAGTATTAGCACAACTGAATAAAGACTTCCCGAACTACAAGTACTCACTTGGCGGTCGTGGTAAGGGTAAAGCCAAGGAAGCTGAAGAAGCTCCAGCTAAGCCGAAGAAGAAGAAAGCCAAGGCTAAAAACGCAGCATAATTGACTTGGCTCCAAACCTCCCATACAATCGAAGCATGAGACAACGGTTTATCAGACGACGGTAAACGTCACCAAGGCTAGCCAGTTAATCTAATTGGCTAGCTTTTTTATTTGCTCCTCCTTCATGCTAAGGATTGAGTACCGAGTCCGTCATATAACCTATGGCGGATTCTGCTTGACACTCGCCCAAACCCCATTTAATATACTCCTTAGTCTTACTGAACCTAAGACCCGCCAGCTTGGATTGAGTTGGCAAACCACTAAGTAACCTTGGCGTATCGTGCTGGTATGTCAAGGTTATTTTGTTATAGGGTGGTATCTCAATCTCCAGCATTATTCTCGATCCTCTTCCTGAATTTCATAATTCAAATTTTTCTTGAATCTCTATTCTGAGACTCCCCACTTTCTGGGGTCCTATATCTAGTAATTCTATACTAGATACTCTATTTCCCAAATTCTATTCAAAATTCTCTATTTCAGTTTGACTCGACTTGACGATAACTGTAAAATCCAAGAGTCAGAGCATGGGGGTCCTTGAACATCGGAAGGAACGCAAGCAGAGAGGTTCGCTAGTCAATAACAGACGCCTCTCTCGCCCCCATGCTTTGACTTTACTTGTAAGCTTCGAATTCAGCGAAGCAATCACCACTAACTGAACAGGAATAGAATCATGGCAGCCAAGAAGACTCCAGCTAAACCAGCAACTAAGAAGCTCCTTAAGAAAGTTGCTACACCTACAACTGCCAAGCGGTCTATCTCTTCCTCCAGGAAAGTTGAAGGGGGGAAACAAGCTGAACACCTTTCTATCAGAGCACTGGCAGGAACTGGAAAAACTACAACTATCTGTTGGGCTACCAATGGTGTTCCTGCTGGATACAAGCTATCTGCTGAACAGTCTCCTATCATCGACTGTATCCAATCCGAGAAGTATACTACGGCTCGCTTCACAGCATTCAGTAAAGCAATCGCTACTGAACTCTCCTCTCGCCTACCAGAGAATGTAGAATCCTCTACCAACCATTCTCTAGGTCTAACCACGATCAAAGAGACAGTAGGCAAGATCAACGTAGACGCTAATAAAACCTGGAAGCTCTGCGAAGATCTATTCGGTAAAATCTCTGACTCTAAGAACAAGAGGGAGACTATGCAGCAATACAATGAACTGAAGTCCATTGTCTCTATCTGTAAAGGTACTCTCACCTGTTCTCTCCCAGAGTCCCAAGAAGCTGGACACTGGATTGGAACCGAACAGCAGATTGCGGATACCTGTGCTTTCTACTCTGTTGAAGCTCCAACCAAGTCTATCACTAAGGCTATGGAGCTTCTAACCGAATCATCACGTAGAACCAATTGGGTAGACTTCGATGATATGATTTGGCTACCAGCAATCCACAACTTCCAACCTGAACAAGTGGATCTAGGTATCGTCGATGAATGCCAAGACTTGAACAAGTCTCAACTATGGCTTGCTACACACTCTTGCAAACGACTTGTAACAGTAGGCGATATCAATCAATCAATCTTCGGTTTCGCTGGAGCAGATCCTAGCTCTATCCCTAACATCGAAGCCTTTATGTCCTCTTCCTCCAGAGGAATGAAGACCCTACCTCTCAACGAGACTCGACGCTGTGCTAAGGCAGTGGTAGCAGAATGCAATCGTTATGTCCCTGAATTTGTAGCTCACCCTTCTAACCCAGAAGGTCTAGTCGAAACCGTAAAGGACACTAACCTAGTGAACCTTCTACGGGAAGACTTCTACGCCAAGACCGATCTAATGGTATTGTGCCGAACTAATGCACCATTAACTCGTATCGCTCTACAACTGCTGAAGCAACAAGTTCCGGTCTACATCAAAGGTAAGCAGTTTGCTCAATCAATCATTGGACTCATCAAAAAGCTATCTCAAGACTCTTCTTCAGTTGCCAACCTCCTAGCAAACCTAGAAGATTACGAGAATGCTGAAACAATCAAACTCTCACTATCAACTCGTCAAGATTCAGATCAGAAGTTAGTTGAACTCCAAGACCGTTGTATCATCATTCGAATCTTTTGCGAAGGATGTTCTGACACTTACTGCGTAGTCGATAAATTCGAATCTCTATTTTCTGACGAGAATAAGAAGAATGCCATCTGTCTCTCATCAGCTCACCGATCAAAGGGACTCGAAGCAGACAAGATCTATATCTCTCATCCAGAACTCTTGCCTCATCCAAAGATTGCAGCTAAGTCAGAATTCAATTCCATCCAGGAAACCAATCTCGCCTATGTTGCAAAGTCCCGAGCAAAGCATACTCTAATCTATGTCGAATCAACCAAAGACGAACGTGATGTAGCTGAAGCTTTTAACTAAGGAGTTGGAAATGGGAACAGAGTTTTATTTTCGAGTATGGGTTCATCCAGTAGACGGTGACCCATCCGATGTTTATACATGGTATCAAGGTTTAGAACCTACTGATTCTAAAAGCTCTTTCATTGAAGACTGGAGTAGCGAAAGTCTTCGCAATGAAGACTTCCATGAATTATTTGATCTAGATCCTACCAAACATTGGCAAGTCGTAGGCAAGGCTAAAATATATGGAAGCTTTGACTACTGGGGAGAATACGACGAAGAGATAACTATTATCGAATTTCAAAAAGCTGAAGTTCCAGATAGCTTCTTCGATACTTTAGTCGATCTTGAAGCTGACGAATCTTAATTTCCTGGAGGAAAAGAACAATGGATGAAATGTATGCTGTTCTACATCGAAGTGCAAACCTTACTCTTAGATTTGTGACATTTGCTTCTACTCTAGAGCGATTAGTATTCAACTTAGTCAACCTAAACCTGATAGCTTTAGCAAGTCGAGTAGTAGAGCTAATGAATAATGGATGATTTGATTCCTCTTGAACAAATTTATGAAAATCTTTGCTCACGTGATCCTCGTAACCCTATTTATGCAGACCTATATAAACCTGAAGATTGGTGTCCACCACCTAGAGAAGACTGTTGGTGCGATAACTGTTGTTACGGGAAAGATCCATTAGCATTAGAGATTATCAAACTACATAATCTACTCAACCAAAAAGAAAATGAATAATGCACAACTGCAACAATAAAATTCAACTCCAATTAGAACGAATCAAGACAACAATCAAGTTCTACACAAAGCTGAAGATCCTAATTCCACCTGATATGTTCTTCCCTGGAATGTATATCTTCTGTCCCCGATTAAACGAAGTCCTCAAGGTAACAGGACTCCACTTAATTGAAGGAGTACTTGATAAGGTCTATGTCTATGTTGTACGTTCAGCCAATCCAGATATGATCTTAAACGAAGAACAATTTATTGATCCTGGAATGGTCTACACTTCAGGACAACAATTCTCAATCCCCAACTTCGAAGCAATTCGTTGTACTCAGATCCATCCTATCAAGTATGAACATTAAGGATTAAACCATGCACCTAATCCGAACACTCCTACTCTTCCTCTCAGTACCTCTACTCCTATTCTCCTTATTCATCTTCTTAATTACCTTGAACTATCCAGCATCTTTCATCGTAATTAATCCCAACTTCACAGCATCAGACTGGACTCCAGTATTATTCTGGCCCTCTCTTGGACTTGGACTCTTCACACTCTACTTCAGTATCGGAGGTAAACCATGAAGCTACGCCAAGCTAAGAAGATTCTCAAACGATCTTCTACATACCCTTACACTCTAAGCAAGAATCGAATATATCCTGATACTACATTCCAAAAAGCAGCATACCGAGTAGACCTTGTAACTTACTTTCACTACATGAGAAAATTCCTCTCAACACTAGGAACTCAACCATGATCGTTAAGACTTGTCCACAATGTAAAGGTACTATAGATGATTGCCCTATGTGCTTAGGTTCGGGATTCATCGACACTACCGATCAACATGAACTGCCTCTTCAACCAGCCCAAGGTCAATGTGTTAATTCGAATACAACGAACTTTAGGGAACAGGGAAAGTTAGCTTCTAAGAATATGGCTTTTGTAAAAGCGTATACTTCTCCTCCAGAAAATACCGGGGTAGCAGGGGAGAATGATTCTGTCTTCAGTTGGAGTAGTGGATACGATGATGGCTTCCAAGCTGGAGTACTCTCAACCTACTCTGTTCAAGACCAACGAGAGAAGCTAGTTCAGCAACTCATCCTCTTCTGCATCGGTCTATGCTTCGGGATAGCACTAGGAGCACTAATCTAGGCTTCAGTCAAGCTCCCAAGAAAATTTCCTAAAATCTTTTCCTAATCCTCAATTCCCAGTTGACGCAACCCGATACTTAGTTAAACTTACACTCAATCAGTCAGTAACTTAGCTGACAACACCAAACCTTAGTACGAAAGACAGCACCATGAAAGCTTCACTATTCCAAACCTTCATTACCTACTTCCCACTCTCACCAATCAACGCTATCGAAGAACTCCCTGACTCTCTGGAAGCTGGCAAGACTCTCACTTACATCGCTCGAATCGACAAAGAGTGTATCAACGCTATCGTCGCTCATTGTACTGGTGAAGATCCTGAATCGAAGAAGTTCAACAGCAAGACACATACTCCTACAAATTGGAAGTACAACAACATCTATGACGCTGAAGGTAACATCCTCAAAGCTCCTCAAACCGTAACTCGTAAAAATGGTGATGAGCATGAAAAGGATCTTCCAGTCAAGCGATGGGAACCAGTACAGTTCGAACATAACCGCGATGCAACTGCTGGACACTTCCATAACCTCAAGGCTCGTTTCGTTCGCACTGGATACAAGCATCAGCTTCGTACTCTTGTATTCGACAACGAACTGGCTTGTCGTGATGGTCAACACTCCCTGCTAGCTCTATGGTACTACCTCAACGATTACGAAGTTGAGTATGTAGACGTAGACGTTAAGCTTCTAGGAGCTTCTGGTACTGAAGTCTTCCGATTGTTCGATCAAGCACAACGTAAGCGTAGTGTAAAGGATGCTCTCTCAACCATCCCTGGACTTCCTACTGGCTTCGAAGCAGAAATTGCATCAGCATTACGGTTCAGCGTACTCATCGCTAATGGTCGTGGTATCAATGCTTCTCGACTGACCCTACCCCATATCGTCAACGATAAGCAGAAGCCTATCACACTCCAACCTGACGATGTTGCTGGCCTTATCACTTCAGGTGAACCGTTCGAATACTACTCAGACCTTATGGCCGAAGTACTCAAATCAACCTCCAAGGTATATCCTGAAGATACCTCCAAGACTCCAGACACCATGCCTACCCTTTGTCATCCACTGGTATCGGGTCCAGGCCGACCTAACCCTCAGTACTACTTAGTAGCATTCGCTAACGCACTGTACGACACTAAGCTGAACTTAACCGAACCAGAACTCTATGCTAAGTTCCGATCATTCCTGGAGGAGATCTATCTAGGTGCAGAGTCAACCCACAAGAGCATTATCAAGCTCTGCACATTCAAACCTACCAAGGCAGTTGAACAGCTACCAGCAATCGAATCCATGTTGTACGCTTACTTAACTGAATCCGAAAAGGTTAAGCTTACCTCCAAGGTCCTCTCCTTCAATGGTATCGAGTCCAAGTACAATGAATGGTACGAAGCCAACTACTCCGAAGGTGAACCAGAAGAAGAAGAGACTGAAGAAGATTCTTCGGACGACTGAAGGGAATGTGATTGCTGCGGAGAACCATCAGACGACTTGATGGACTATGACAATGGCGTATCTTTCGCAGGTATGCTTTGTCCTGATTGTGTAGCAACTTGTGAAATGGAACTGTAATTAACCCAGTAGATGGTATAGATCTACACTACAATGATGAGGCTCAGAATGATTCGAAGAACCACTTGCTATATCAAGGTGGGTTCTTCTGGCTACAATACTACTGGACTCCCAACCTCAGCTACACTCCTCTAAGTTGCTTAAAATGACTTAGAACCAAGTGGGTAAGGATACAGTTGGGAGTCTAGTTCTCTTCCTCTAGAAGCATTTATCGAAAGATCCAACCATGCCAGCAGTAGCAATCACAGCAGTCTCAATCCCTAAGACTGGACTCAACCTAACCGATCAAGCCTTTACCACCTTAGCCTCTGGTTCAGGTAATGGTGTATCGTTCTCCTACCAATCCAACCGAGTCCTATGCCTCAAGAATGATTCAGGAGGTTCAGCAGTATTCACAATCAAACTGACCAATCCTCCTGGATACACTGAGATCGGTGCTACAGTCCCGAATCCAACCATCACTGTAGCCAATAATAAAACCCACCTAGTCTCACTTGATGAATTGATGCAAGCTCCAGGTACTACCACAATCACAGTCGAGTGTGATGTAGCCGGTAAAGCAGTACTCCTTCAATTAGCCTAACGGCTAAGTCAACTACGTTTAATTGGCTTAGTCAAGCCAAGTCAACTTCGTTAGCTTACCACCAATCTACCAACGTAAGGACAAATAAATGACTGCTCCTACTCTTGCTGAATTCCTTGAATGGATTCAAGACAAAGCAAAACAACGTGAAACCGATATTGATACTCAGCAGATGGTTCGTTATACAACCAAAGCTGTAGCAGAATTCATCCGATCAAAAGATCCAGAACCCAAACCATTCTGGAGTAACTGTGGACTCTGCAATAAACCTATTCAGACTGAAGCTGAAGCTGAAGAGATATGGGTAGGACCAACCAACGCGTCAGGTGGCAAAAAGGGTTACATCCACACCGGCAACGGAACTTGTTTACAAGGATAATCGCAACTATGGGCCGAAACATTAACGACCTCACACCCGTCGCAGAACGTACCAAACGTGAAGCGATCGCCGCTGCTGCAATTGTAAAAGCAGAAGTGGAACGCCAGGAAACGACCAAGTAACACAACCCTAGTGCGATAGGTATCACATAACCAAGGAACTTAATCATGGTACGTGATTAACTAAATATAGTATTTAACTTAACCAGTTGGCACACTGTTGCACCCCTACCATCCTGGAAACGTGAAACTGCTTTAGAACAGAAGCGTAAACCAGAACCAAATCAAGCAAAGAGCTTAGCCTAACCCGCTAGGCTTTCTTTATTGTTTCTCTCCCCCAGAAAACAGAGGGGGTGGGTAAGCACTTCCT
>JACCDR010546989.1_pt1 | contig 34708 bp, 48 predicted proteins | sample 7446431 | NCBI WGS metagenome assembly JACCDR01 (sample SAMN15323443, study PRJNA562643) | freshwater metagenome | isolation source: river surface water | place: USA:Blue River Watershed | collected 2017-08-17 | reverse complement strand
TGATCCCTGCAGGAAGGTATGAACATCAGGGGAAGGCGTGGAAACATGCGGGAAATCAATGCCTTCCGTGCCTTTTGGGGCTCCAGAGCAGGTGTGAGCAGGCAGACAGCCTCAACCCGGCAATCTGACAGGGGTGTGCGCACCGGATGCATGAGGCATGCACCGGCCCTGCAAATCCGTCATCAGGCGGTCGGAACCTCGGTCTGGAGGCGCCGGGCAATCAACTGGCAGTATCCCTCGTCCCGCTCGATCCCGATGGCTGTGCGGCCAGCCTGGGCGGCAAGGACGAGGGTTGTGCCGGAGCCCGCGAACGGATCGAGGATCACTCCAGGCAGCCGGAGATAGCGGCGCATGACTCCGATGGGCTTCTGGGCGGCGTGCTGACGACGGCCTGGAGGGGATCCAGTCCAGACCTTGGAACACTCGGCAACCGGGGCATCCAGGAGACGGACGCCCTTGCGACGGCCGACAGCGATGTATTCCAGATCGGGCTTCCACGTGTTGCAGATGAACGGCACGGCCGAGGGCTTGTGCCAGACGTGAAGGTCGTAGCTCATGCCGGCGGCCCGGATGGCCAGGGCGTAGTCGAGCAGCTGCGCCCGTGAGTGGAAGAAGGCCACGCTGCCGGCAATTTCGATCAGGCCGGGGATGTGCGACAGGAAGTCGAACGAGGCCATCTCGATGAGGCGGGGATTGCGGTAGGTCTTGGATGCGCCGGCGATGCCGGAACCGCCACCGGTGCCGATGACGTAGGGAGGATCCGTGACTACGGCCACGCGGCCGGGATCAATGAGGCCGGACTGGATCAGCCGCGGGACAATCGTGCGACAGTCCCCGTGGTAGAGGGTTACGCCTTGCGCCGAAACAACCGGTGTCAGTGATTTGGTCGTGCTCAATGGATGCGCGGTTCGCTCCTCGACCGCAATCCATCACTAGCTCTGCCCCGACGAGCGATGCAAGCTCGACCTAGGAAATCTTTCCGACGGCAAATCCGTAGCGCATCACGTTCTGGAGGCTGGGTCCGTTGAGGGCAATTTCCCGCCATTTGGGCATGTCGAGCAGTCCCGCCAGTTGGGCGTAGAGCAGACGGTATGCCGAACCGGCCTTCTCCAGTCTGTCACGCAGCGTCCTGGCCCCTCGGCGGTTGACGATGATGCCTTGGCGAATCATGCGGTCCAACTCGGCTTCGAGATGGCTGACCAATGCAGCCGGCGTGCCTGCGGCTGGCACCAGCGGGCTGATTGCATCCGGATCCTCGGGGACCAACTCGAATTGACCGTCCATGCTCAGTCCCAGTGATCCGACCGCCAATCGCTGCGCTGGGCCCAGTCGCACAGGCGGCGGGTCGCCCAGAAGCCCAACAGAACGACACCAACCCAGACACACCAGAATGCGGCGTCTTCCAATGACTGAAGCAACATCATAGCTGAATGTGGGAGAGAACGTATTGGACCATGGGTGGAGGCACGGCATTGCCCAGGAGGTGAATTGCATCAGCCTTGCGGCTGGGCAGGATATACCCAAGGGGGAATCCCATGGCCTTCCGGATTTCGTCGACCGTCAGCATCCGTATCCGGTCGCCTTTCACCAAAGCCCAGCGGGCGCGCGTGGTGATCGTGCCAATGGGGCGGCGGATATCGCGCCCGCCTTTGGAGTTACCGTAGTAGGAGACCAAAAACGGACGGCTCCCAAACTCACGCTGTCCTTCCTTCACGCGGGCGCGAGATTTGGGAACGAGATCCCGGATCCGACGCCCCATAGGTGCAGACCAATCGATGATCGAAGAGGCGAAGATGTGCGGGCGCGGACGCATCGGAGGCAGGCGCAGAACACGGTTGCGGCCGGCCAACACAAAGAGACGTTTGCGATGCTGGGGCACGCCACAGTCAGCCGCATCTACCACGGCACAACGCACCCGGTATCCCAACGACTCAAGCGCTGAGAGCCATGGACCAAACAGCGACCACCCGGCAAACTCAGGCACATTTTCCACCACGATGGCGGCTGGGCGTTTGATCTCGGCACAGGATACGATTGCCCAGGCAGTCGCCCGCGACCCATCATGGTGCGGCAGATCAGTGCCGCGCGCTTTGGTGTGACCCTGACAGCACGGGCTGCCCAGCAAAATGTCGTGGTCCGGGGTGAGACGCCAATCAACCTGCTGCAGGTCTTGGCAGGCATGGGCCACGTGCGGGTGATTGCGCTGGTGCATTTCGCAGGCAAGGCGCCAGTGATTGGCCGCCCAGAGAACCCGATGTCCGGCTTGCTCCGCACCCGCCGTGGACCCTCCAACTCCGGCAAACAGATCGATGCAGTCCATACGAGAAAACGTTAGGCGCGAAACTGTTTCGCGTAATTGTAGTGACCGCGGCACTGGATGCCGCGCCATCCGTTAAATCCTCCATCCATATGGCACGGGAAACTCTCAGGCGGCAGCGCGGCGATATCCGGGCCGCAGTGATCAGCTACTACCTGAGCATCTCGAAACGGGCACTCTCGACACATGCCTTTGCGGGGTTTGATTTCAGATGCGACGGAGACTGGCGCGGAGGTCACGCGGCACGCTCCTTGGGTTGCCACAGCCGGCAGGCGGGAGATTTGGCGCGGATGTCGGAGCCGGGGCCATGGGTCCAGGCGGAGCGGGCGAGCGCGCACTTGAGATAGACGCGGCCGCGTGAGATCCGCGCGAGATGGCAGCAGGTGCCGCAGGTTTCACCGGCCGGGCCGCTGCCGGGCCGGGCCACGTATCCTTTGGCCTGGGTCGATTTGCGGCCACCGACACCGGGAGCAGGGGGCAGTTGCTCCTCGCTCACAGGATTGCCGAAGAGGTCGTTCATGTTGGATTGGCGGCGGTCTGATTCGGCTTGAGCCGGAACACCACCTTCACCCGAGTGCCTTGTTTGACATGCAAAGCCAATTCGATGCGGTCTGGGGCAACCTCATGAATTTCGGCGATGAGGGACACCGTCCATTGCGACAGGCCGTTGATCCTGCCGCCATAATTCAGGCGAAACCAGCGATAGAACCATCCGTTGCCGGCAGGATATTTTGCCGCCAAGGACGCCGGCATTTTGCGCCCGTGGATCGCCACGCAATATAACTGAATCGGTTTCACCAGCAGGGCAGGTTTAACAGCGTGGACAGCTTTTGTGCGATGACACTGCACTCGGTCAACTCGGGCGATGCACCCGAACGTTCAATCTGCAACTGCAGTTCATAGGCAAGCGCCCGGGCATCGTTGAGGCGTTTGACCAAATTGCACTCCTTTTGGGTATTGGCAGTGGCGACCTGAGACAGTTCCAAATACAGGTTATTGATGGTTTCGAGTTCCATACTACAGGGTGTTAGGTTGATTTGTTGGCACGTTTGAGGCGTCGGCGCTCGGTGATCGCGGCGCGGTAGACGGGATCTTGGTAATCTTCCTTGGCGCGGGCGGCGTTGCCGCGGCGGCGGGCCGCCTCGCGCTGGCGGGCCAGGACGATCTGGAGATGGGTGCTACGATTCCAGGCGTGGGTCTTCGGTGGCATGGGGTTTCTCCGGGGTGTTGGATGGTTCACGGATGACTTTTTGAGAGATGGCCTCAGCAATGACTTTGGAGACGGCCACACGCTGCGCCCGGTCATCGGGTGTTTCGGGTGCGCTGGGGCGTCCTCCGGTCACCTGTTGGCGCATGGCGGTAGCCAGGCCTTTCCAATCCACCATGACCGCGGCGGCGGGCTTGGCCTCGATTTCAGGCGGGGCATCAGGGCGCCCCGTGGCCCGGCAGACGGCGGCTTTGTCTGGCGCAAACTTGGGCTTGCGGTTGAGACGCTGAGCCCGCAGCCAGTCTTTCCGCGCCAGAGAAAGCTCCTCTTCAAAGTTGGCGGGGTTTTCCACCAGGTACACAAAACGCAGGCACGCCGGTTTCCTTTTGTCATACCCGTCGGAGGATTTGATGCGCTGGTGGAGGAAGGCCAGCGTGTTGATCATCTGACTCGGTCCCCAGGGAGGCTTGGCTTTGGATCCGTAATCCAGCCAAGCCTCCCAGGCAAACATGCGCGGCGTCGTCAGCTGCAGGTCGAAACCAGACCCTTCGCAGTAGACCCTGTGCATTTCCTCAATCTCTTGGGTCGGTCTCATTGATCGGCCAGCCGCCAGCGGGTGATTTGACCTTCGTCCAGGACGAACCCGACGGCGCTGCCGGCGGCCTCAGTCAGCGCCCATTTGCCCGGGGCGATCCAATAGGCATGGGTGGTCTGGCCGGTGCCGGACTGCTCGACCTCGTATTCGGTGGTGTCACCGAGTTCGAGGAACCGGGTCGGGGTGGATTCCGACATGCGATGCCAGCGGGCGCGGCGGGGCTGGCGAGGCTGACGAGGCTCGGAAGGCTGACGGGGCTGAGCAGGCTGGCGGCGCTTGGTGGGCATGGTCAGGTGATGGTTTCGAGGACTTGCCCGCCGAGGCGGACGAAGAACACCGTGTCCTGGACGACGGCCAGGCCGACTTCGGCAAGCTGCTGATCGGTGATGACGCCGGACCGGTAGTCCGACAGGAGCCGGGTTTTATCCACGGACGGCTTGGTGCGGATGTAAGCCTTGCCCCACTTGTGTTTGCCCAGCTCATCGACGGGATCCACGTCATCGCTGTCCGTGGCGACGCGCTGGGGGCTCAGCTTGTAGCCGCACTCGGCCACGCCGATTTGGGTGGTCTGGCGGTCCGCCCCGAACACGGTCTGGATGTTGGCGAGGGCATACTTGGCCGCCGCCGACAAGTGCGCCTCCTTCAGTTCGGCGTGGCGCTTGGAATCCGCCTGCAGGTCCGCCACCTGGTTGGCGATGGATTGGAGCGCCTCGGCCTGCATGGCCGTGGCGGCGCCGGCGCTGGCCAGCTCCGATTCCTGCAGGCGGACGATGGCGAGCACGTTCTCGCGGAACGACTCGAGGTTGCGGGGCACGGGGATTTTGGGGGCTTGTTTCTTTTTGCTCATGGTTTCTTGGGTAACGCGGCCAGGGTGTAGGCGGCCACGGTGTTGGCTGCGGCGCGCTTGCAGGCCGCTTGCATGGCCTCCGCATCACTGAGCCGATCGCGCTTGGGCGGGCGGACGGTGATGAGGTAGGCAACGATGCCGGCAGTCAGGGAGACTGCGGCGAGAGTGAGGGTAACGGACAGGTGCATGAGGGAGGCTCCATCATGGTTTGGGCGTAGCAGATTTCGAGGAGCCCGCCGCCCTGCGGATTCCAGGCGGCCGCCATAGTCGCACCGCCGACGCAGATCCAACCCTCTGCGATCAAAGCATTCACGCGACGTTGCAGGTTTTGGATGCGGTCATCGCCGATCACGTGATAAGCCCAACGTCCCGGAAGTGCCGCAACTGGGCCGGCGACATCCTTGCTCACCTGCCACCTCCATCCTCCGGGAGATCGTAGCCGCGCGGCTGTTGGGTGTGGGCGGCGCGGACCGCTTTTTCCCAGGACAACGAGCGGTCACCTTCGCGCAGCTGGCGGGCGAGCAACAACGTCTTCTTGGCAGACCGGAAGTGGCCGCGCTCGGGCTCGATGGCGATGGTGGTCAACAATTCCATGGCGCGACCGTCGGCGGTGATTTCCGGGACAAGGCTCCTGGCCAACTGCTGCACGACGGCATCCGCATCCGCACTCTTGCCCGTCAGCTTGCGATGGATGCCGATGCGGGAGAACCATTGATCATTGGCTTTGATCTTGTCCAAGACCTCCGGATTGCCGACGAGGGCCACGGGGCACTTGGTTTGATCATGCAGGTCAAACAGGAACGCCAGGCCGCCCTGGGTGAGGCGATGAGCATTATCCACGATCATCAGGCGGTTGGAGCCGGCCAGCCGTTGCACCAGCCACTCGCCGCGCCGGCACGAGAACTTCCAGCCGCGGGAATCCGTGTGGCCGAACAGCCTGGCCTCGACGGCTGAGGCATCCGCCGCCCACTTGGTGGCGGTGATGGCGATCGCGAGCGGGTGGGTTTTGACATAGAGCTCGACCCCGGACGTTTTGCCCAAGCCGGCCTCACTGGAAATCAGACCGAAGTCCGAGGTGGCCCGGATGGTTTCGAGCGTGGCAGCCATGCTCCGCGCGATGGGCGTGGGAAACAGCGCGTGATCCACTTCGCGCACGCGATCCGCCGCCTTGAGCAGATCCTCGACGCGAGCCACCAGGTTGGAGTCGATGGGCACATCGTATTGCCCCCGCCGCAGCTTGCTGGCCACGGTGGCATGCACCCCGAGCATCTGCCCGAGTTGGGCATTGTTCAGGCTGCGGCCTTCAGCGTAGCTGTTGAGACGATCCTGCAGGTCACCCGGCAAGGCGTGTTTCTCCGCCGATCCGGTGGACTCAGAGGAAGCGATCACTTCGCACCTCCTTCCTCGTCTGCCAACACCTTCACGTCAGAGGATTTCTTGAGCCGAGCGAGGCGGTCAGGATCGGTGATTTCCTCCACCTTCTCCGTAGTATCCAACTCAAAATCGCCAAAACTGAGTTGGCCGCACGCAGACTCCTGCGCCGACTCTGCATCTTCAGCTTCGACCAAACAGGTGGTATATGCCACCACGATCAATCGGAACCATTTCTTCGCCATAATATCGCCAGTTAGAGGTTATGTGTCTTCGCATCGAGGGCAGCTTCAGCCGCCTCGACCAAATCTTGTTGGGCGCGCGCGCGGGCGGGGGCCGCGGCGCGCTCCTGACGCTGCATCCGCCGCGCGGCCTGGATGCCCGCGATGCCCGGGGCTACGGGCAGGTCCGCGCCGCGTTCGTCTTCCTCCAGGTTGTCCCGCACGGGCAGGCGCTCGGCCTCGGGCACGCTGGCCAGCAGGGCCTCGTTGTGGGCGCGCATGGCCTCCAGTTCCTCACGGCGGGGCGCCGCCGCCTCGGCAGCGGCAGCGCGGGCCACCTTGAGCGCGTGGCCGGTGTAGCGCAGGGCGGCTTCCAGCGCGGTCTTGTCCCCGCGCCGCACGGCTTCGCGTTGCGGCCAGACGCCGATCACGCGGCCGTCGGCATCCATGATGAAGACGTGATCCAGGTGCAGCTTGTCCGTATGCACGATGACCTCCGTGCCCGCCTTGATCCGATGCTCGTCCGACGGCGGCGCATACCAGTATTCCCGATCCCGCACCCGCAGCAGAATCTCGCCACTCTCCTTTACCCGGACCGCCCGCTGGTGATCCTGCAGGAGGCCGGCCAGGACGTGGGCCGGGCACGCGCGCCATTGCCCGCGGTAGGGCGCCACCAGGCGCCGCATGCGATCGAGCGGACTCTCGCGCTGCGTGTCCGTCTCATACTCCTCCGGCAAATCCTCCGGCAGCGTGTGGATGGGCTGCCACTCCTGCGCGCCCGTGGTGCGCCACACGGGCACCGACTCGAAGCCCTCCAGCGAGTGATTCCGACGGGCGGCGATGCGCGCAAACATCTCGTCGAGGTGATCCCGGAGCTGATCCACCGTCAGCACCGGCAGCCGCACGGAGCCGCGCAGATGCTCGGGCAGAGTCTGCGCCACCGCCCAGATTTGCTCCGCCTCGTCCTCGCGCGATTTCAGGTCAGCGGGGCGCACGCCGTAGGCTTGGCCGGTCTGCGCGGGCAGGCTGTCGAGCTCGTAGTGGATCAGGGCATTGCTCGCCTCCAGGCTGGCCTTGGCGCGGCTGTTACCCACCGCGCGTTCCCGGTAGCCCACCGGGCTCTTGCCGGTGATCATCTGGGCGTAGCTGATGCTCAGCAGATCACCGGTGGCGAGTTCCAGAGTTCGGGCGGTGCCTTTGCTGATGGTAGCGGTGCCGTTCTCGAGCGTGGCCGTCATGCCGTAGGGCGGCACGCCGTAGCGCCAGAGCACGTGCGCGAAGATCTGGTGCATGTCATCCCGGGTGAGATGCTCATGGGTGCCGTCCTTGCGCTTGAGGGCCAGCCGCAGGCCGTAGCCGAGGTGGAGCGCGCAGGCGTAATCGTAGGCGATGAGCAGCCAGACATCACACACCTTGCGGGTGACGGGGCAGAGCACACGGACGTCGAGCCGAATGTCATCGAAGGAGACGAACTCCAGGAACCGGGCATCCCGCCGGGTGCCGATGACGTGCGGCGTTTTCTCCCGGGCGGCCGCGATACCCTGACGGGCGACGAGCAGCTCGATGCGGGACGGCGCCAGGTGATACAGGTTTCGCTCCGACCAACCCAGCGGCAGCGAGGGGCACCGGGCCGGGATGATGTGGCCGCCATGGGTGCGCGTGAACCAATCCACCCAAGTGCCATAGCCCGGCACCTTGTCCCCGCGCTGCCACTCCCGGACCAACTCGCGGTAGGCGGCGGCGATGCTCCGGTTGTGCCGGAGCACGCGCGCCCGCCAGTCCGCGACGAAGGCCGGCACGTCCTTGGGCGCGGGCTCGGCGGCATCTGCCTGCCGGCTCCAGAGGGCCGCCACGCGGCGCGTATCCAGGAGCGTGCGCACGTCTCCCGCGGGGAATTTATCCGTGCCGTTCTTATACCGGCGCCACCAGCGGCGCAGGGTCTGATCATCCAGCCCAGTCTCCTCGCGAGTGGGCGCCAGCACCTCGGAGGAGGCGCAGCCCGCCCGTTCGACCGCGGCCACCATGCGCCGCAGGGCGAGCCACTGGGCATTCTCATCCGGGCGGAGCCGGTTCTCGAGATGGTCGAGCTCGGCGGCGGGACCAGTGCGGTGGATGAGAGCTTTCATTGTTCGTTCCAGTGGCGGATGGCCTGCAGGATGTCCGGCGCGTCCGCCGCCGTGTGCCGGCAGTCCAGGCACTGCAGGCGGAAGCGATCACTGCGGCAGCCGAGCTTGACCCGCCGGGCGGCGCACTTCGGGCATGGGGTGCGCACCTCAGCGGTGGGTTGCTCGGGTGAGCGATCGACGGTGGCGGACGCGGTAGTCATAGCTACTTGAGCTTCTTGGGGGTTTTGGCGGCCTTGGCTTCGCGCACCTCGCACACCTTGCGCACCATGGCCAGCAGGTCCCCAAGTTGCAGGCTGAGTGAGGCCAGCATGTCATCACTCAGGAGCTTCCAGGACTTGGTCCGCTGATACTGATCAGCCTGGCGGGTGAAGGCCCGGGTCAGCGCTTCGGCCTCGCGCACGCGGTCGATCTTCAGCGGCTTGGGCGACCACGATGCTTTGAACTGCTCCTGCAGTTCCGCCGGCAGCGCGGTATAGCTCTCGCCCACATGGTCCGGCGCATGCTCCTGCAACCAGGCTTGCACGGCGGGTTCCGGCGGTCGGAAACCGCCCGCGGGTTCCGCCTCCACCGTCCAGGGCAGCAGGAGCTGGCGGATGCCCTTGCCGGCACTTTGGGCCTTGGCGGCTTCCACGAATTTGGCCACGTCATGATTGGCGGCGTTGGAGCCGATGCCATCGGCGATCTCCCCAGCCCGGGCCAGCTCGATGCCCTGTGCGGCCAGCGCGTTTTCCGCCACCGTCATGGCGCGCGCGGCCCGCTTGTAAGTGGCGGAGTCGTGGAAGTTGCGCCCCGCCGGACTACCCGCGGACCAATCTGGGAAGGCCGTGGTGGAGAGCCACTCCAGGAACCCGCCGTGCGGCTGCTCAGATTTGGCGGCAAGCAGTTCCACGCCGAGTCGGATGTAGGACCAACCGAGATTTTCTTCAGCGGCTTGCACCTCATCCGAGAAGGTGCGGATGCGATCGAGACGATGGGCGGGATGCTGCACGGCGGCGGCATCCAGCACGACCGCGGCGGCGGAGTCTTTTTTGCGTAGGGATTTGCTCATGTGTGGGGGAATGGGATGGGACAGGGTTCAGGCGGCGCGGGGCTCGCGCTTGTGTTTGCGCCGGGTTTGCAGCCAGCGGTTCAGGGTGGTGACCAACTGGTGCAATTGCTCGCAGGACATCTGCTCCCATGCCACGCCGTCGAAGCGCTCGCGGGTGATCTTGGCGATGGCGGCATCCACATTCGGGTGCAGCCGTTCGTTCCGGAGCGTCTGGACGATCTCCTGGGCGCGGAAGAGGTAGCGTTTGGCCTTCTGACTGCCAGGCCGGTTCTCATCCACGTCATTGAGCGCGGTGTTCAGGTCTGCCTGGCCGGTGGCCAGCAGGTAGGCGCGCTTGAGCCGGTCGAAGTCGGAATCATCCAGGTGCTTGAACCGGATGCGTTCACCCCGAGCGACCCGCTCGGCGTGCCGGGGCACTTCCCGGAACGTAGCGCCGTAGAACGATTGCCGCGCGGCTTCATCCGCCGGATCCGCGCCGAGGGCTTCGGCGATCTGCGGCCACCACTTTTTGAGCCACGTGACCCGCTGAGATTTGGAGAGGGATTTCATGGCTCAGGCGCAGTAGACGTATTTGTCCGAGCAGGTCGGGCAAGTGCCGTCTTGATTGATGGAGTGCGTGCAACCCACCCATTCGCAACTGGCGCAGTAGCACTCCAGCGGCGGACGTGAACGGATGGCGGCCAACTGACGTTCGCTGGCTACGCCAAGCGGCGTTTCGCCATCGAAAACGCTGCGGATCTCCTCATCCGAGCCGGAGAACCCCCAGAAGAAAAGGCGGCCGGTGATGTGCTCCTGAGCCCACCATGTCACGTGATCGCGCCACGTGATATCCGCAGTGCCCCGACCACCGTTGACCGCTTGGAAGCGGAACAACACGCGATCCAGAGCGCACGCGGTGTTCATGAGCCAATTGCGGCACCGCTCCTCGCAGCGATGCACCAGGGTGCGACGCTCGGGCAGGTAAGCCATGGTTTCGGAGTGCATCAGTTCATCCCCTCCTCGCGCACGTAGCGCAGGCCGGTGTAGGGGCACCGGTAGGTGAGCAGCAGGATGGGTTTGGGCATGGCATCCAGCGTCCACAGGACGCGCTGGATGCGGCGGGTGCGCGCATCCGTCTGAGCCTCGGGCCGCGCGCTGGGCCGTGGAGGTGGCATGGTTTGTTTGTTCATCGCCGTGATGGGTTTCAATGAGTGACAGTGTTCCAGCCGGACCAGTGGGCTTTGTGGGCGCCCACGATCCAGTAAGTTTCGGTGCGACCGAGATGGATCACATACAGCTTGGGGGCGGAGGCCGGCACGAGCGCGGTGGCGCCGCACTGAGGGCCGGCCACCAGCTCGACTTCGACGAACTGGCCGGGACGGTTTGCAGTGTCAGCAGGGGGGGTGGAGGTCATTGGATGATTCTCTTGTGGAGAAAGATTTCGATATCAGGCCGGGCGATCACGGCGCTTTCACCGGGGCGGCTGCCGATCTCGGGCTTGAGCTCCCCGCGTTGCACCAGGCGCGCCACGTGGCGCGGGGTGAGGCTCCAGGCGTCTGCCAGCTCGGAGGCGCGGAAACGCTGCCGGCCGCTGGGGATGGCCAGCGCCACGGCCACGTCTGCATGAGCCGGCCCGGTCCGCTGGGCGCGCAGTTGATCGGCGATATACAGGGGACGATCAGACACCGACCACGCCTCCCAGCAGGCGCGCAGGATGCGCACAGTCTGCCGCTCCTCCGCGCCCGGACCGGAGAGATCGAACCGGTAGGACCACGGCATCTCCCGGACATCTTCTGAGCGGAGACCGGCGGCGGTGCCGATCCACTCCGGGGCCAGCAGGCGGACATCTGCTGGGAGCGTAAACAGGCGGGGCTGGCTCATGCGGCCTCCTGCTGGGGTGGGGTGACGGATGCCATCAGCCGCTGGCTGCGCAGGTGGTAGCGCATGATGCTGCGGATGGCCGGCCACGACTCCTTGCCGAGGACACCCATCAGATTGCGGATGCCGCGCCGGAAATTGTAAAGGTGTTCGCGTCTCAGCGTGGCCAGGTAAAGCTTTTCGGCATTGCCGCGCGCCTGCTTGAGGAACTGATGGGCCAGCGCCAGATCCATGCAGGCCAGCCCCACTTGGAGCGTGACCACGTGCATCAGATCGTCCTTGGTGTAGCGCCGCAGGCGGCGCAAACCCTCGGCGTAGTGCTGGTGCAGGGCGGCATTCACGCGGCCACCTCCATGCCCGTGTCTTGCCGGATGCGCTGCTGGATGGCTTGGCTCAGGCGCCCGCGGCGGCCCCGCTCACCACGGATGACGCGATGCACCGTGCGGTGATCGTAGCCCCGCAGCAGGCTCCACTGGCGCACCGAGAGACCCCAGCGCCGCAGCAGTTCCGCCCGGACCTGCGTGGCCACGGTTACAAACCCGCCGCCCGTTTCCTTGCAATTCCGCTGTTTGTTTGGTTCTTTGCTCATCGAACTGGCGACACTATCGCCATGCCGCACGGAAATGTCAAAAGAAAAAAACGCAGAACGAGAACGCTTCGCGCAATCCCTCAAAGAATTGCGCACAGCGAAGGGGTGGACCCAGCAGCAACTGGCCGATCATCTGGGCCTGGCTACGGGCATGATTGGAACTTGGGAGACGGGGCGAACCATGCCCAGAGAGGAGAACTTGGAGAAGCTTGCCGTGGCGCTGGGAGTGTCTCCGTCTGCCCTTCGTGCCTCAGACAGTTCCGCGCGGAAAGGCTACGGTCCACGACCGATCAGTGCGGAATCTCACGGGGCTCCGAAAGCTCTGCACGAAACCGTGTGTGAGGAAAAGCTGCGGGCTTGGTGCGAAAGTCACATTCGCGCTGCCCGCGGGAGGCCCGAGTTGCTTGGATGGCTGCTGGTGGAATTGGGGAAAGCGTTTCCAGCGCCAGCGGGATCGAATCAAGTTGCCTTTGAACTCCGTCCAACCATTATCCCGAAAACCTTTGTCGAGGAGCTTGTGAAGCAGCTAGGTCCTAATCTGCGGCATGAAATCGAGGCCGCCGTGGAGAAAATGGAAGTGGCACTAAAAGAGGAGCACGGTAATGACAGGAGCGATCACCCTTGGGCTGTTGAGCAGTGAGCAGGAGCAACTGCAGGTGCAGTGGCAATGGCACGCCAAACAGCAATGGTTGAGCCCGCAGTGGATGGAACTGATCCACAGCGACGACCTGCCGCGAGTGCAGGAGTGGTTGCGCACACGCAACGGGGTTATTCGGTGCCGGTTATACTGCTTTGTCCCACCAACCCGCGGATGGCTGCACATCTCCATGACAGCGGTGCCCATTGTGTCCACCGCCGTCTTGGTAGCTGCCCGTCCGATCAGCTTTGAAAATTCCTATGAATGACGATCACATGGAATATGTGCCGGAGGACTGGAAAAAATCGGGTCCGTCAAAGAACTTTCGCCTGAAGCAAAGGACGCAGCGCATACCTTTTGGCATCGGGCTGCTGATCATCTTGGTGGTAGGTCCGCTGGTGGTGTGGGGCATCTCGCGTATGACCAGTCCCGTGGGCGCAGCAATCTTTGGTGGGTTGGGATTGATTGGCCTCATTGGTGTGGGTGTGCTTGCCTTGGTTCTTACCATCCTGCCCATCGTCATCGCGGTGCGGCGCAATCATCCGCAGACCTTGGGCATCACGCTCCTGACTATCTTCCTCGGGTGGACGCTGCTGGGCTGGCTGGCGGCGTTGATATGGGCCACCTGGTCCTTTGCCGCGGATCGCGCCGCCGCGCCGTTGCCGCGCAACCGCACCGAAGCGGGTGAGTAAAGCGGGACGTGCCGCCGGGTAGGGAGGTGGCACGACAGGCCCGGCGGCACGATGACCAGCGCCAGCGGCGCGCGGTCACACTGTATTCAGAAGCGCCGGCGGCAAAAGGTTTCAGTTTTTTTTGGGGCAGCGCGTGCAGATGGTGGCTGACCTGGGCGCATGAGTATTGACACCGGGGGGGCGTCTGTGCCTGACTCTGGAGGACCGAAGGCGAGAGCGGCCTTCGGTATTTTTTTGCCCGGCGCCCACCGTCGGGCGCAAATGGGACACGCGTGTCCAATTTGCAAAACCCGCCCGGTCAACACTTTGGCGGAACGGTTCCGCCACCACACCGCCCGCGCACCGGCACACTCGGGGCATGCGCTACTTGTGCCTGCTGCTGACTGTGGGGTGTCTCACCCTCCTCTCGATCATCTCTCTCATCGCGGCGGATACGCCCGCCGTGGCTGCGGCGCCCGACCGCGTGAATGCCCCGGGCTGGCTGGGGCTGCTGCCGCTCGTCACGCCGGTGGTCATCTACATCCTGCGCCAGTTGGCTGGCCGGCTGCCGCCGGCTTTGTGGCCGGTGCTCGCGGGTGCCCTGCCCGCCCTGGCGGAATACCTGGTGGCCGGTCATGCCAGTGAGTTCACCGGCATCGCCGCCCTCCTGGGCCTCTCCGGGGTGGGCGTGCGGGAGGTCACGAATCAGCTCCTCAAGTCCGTCATGCCCGCCAGTCCGCCCCCGCCCACGGGCGGTCCCAGCGGCGCGGGCACCCGCATGGCAGCGGGCGGCAGCATGGCCTTTGCCGCCGGCCTGCTGGTGCTGTGCACGGGCTGTGCCAACGTGCATCAGCACGCCCGGACCACCCATCCGGACGGCACGATCTCGGAGACCGCCATCGATGTCACGGCCATGGGTGATGCCAAGCAGGTGGTGAGCGAGCTGCGCGCCAGTAACGGCAAGACCCAGAGCCTTGGCGCCAAGGGCATCGACCAAGAGTCGACGCTGGCGGGGCTGGTGAAACTGGTCGATGGCATTGCCTCCATCGTGGGGGCTGGCGGTCGCGCGGTCGCGACCGGCGGCGCCAGTGCCCTCCGCCCGCGGGCTGCGGTCCAGGACGAAGAGGAAGAGGAGGAAGCGCCCGCACCGCCGCGACGTGCCACTGCCAAGCCGCGGACCAGTGTTCCCTCGGGCACGAATAATGTGCCGGCCACCGCCACCAACGCGGTCCCCGCGCCGGTCATCAGCCAGTAGCCTTCACCCAACGGCTTTCCGCATGTCTCCTTCCGCCACTGAATTTGCGGCCGTGCTCGGGTCCATCGCGTTCATGCTTATGATCGCGGTGAACCTGCAACGGCTGTGGCAGGGTCTCCGCGGGCGGCCGACCACGGCGGAGCTGCAGCACCAAATCCACCGCGAGTATGCCACGGCGGAAGCGCTGGCCACTCATGCCTCGGGTGATGCCGGGCGCTTCGCGCAGGTGGATGGACACGTCACGGCACTGAGCACTCGCATCACCACCATTGCGGAATCCGTGCGCGCGGAGATGCACCAGCTGGAACTGCGCCTCATGCAGGCCGGTGACGAACGCGCCGGCAAGATTCACTCCCGGCTGGATGAGGTGATGAACCGCATTGCGGATCTCGCCAACGGCACGGCCTTCCGTAACCGACGCTCCTGACGCGCGTGCGCAATCGCTTGAAAATCGCGATCCTCCTGGCGGTGGATGCAAGGGACGGGCGGCCGTTCCCGGAGCAGGCGCTGTACGCCTCTGCCGCCGTGGGGGTGGGCGAGCGCATCACCCGCGCCGACTTTGACGGTGCCCTGCGGGATCTCGAAACGCGTGGCCTCGTGCAAGGCCTTACCTCGGGCGTCACGGATGAACGCACTTGGACTCTCACCGCTGCCGGCCAACACGAAGCCGCGCGCCTGCCATGAAGAAATACAAAGGCAAACTCAACGATCTGCCGGCGGAAGCCGCGGCGGAGTTGGAGCGCATGTGCACGGCCCGCAATGACGGCGGCGAGGGCATGACGCTGCGCGAGGGAGTGGCGTGGCTCAAGCGCAAGCACAAGGTCAAGACCAGCATCAACCAGCTCTCCATCTGGTTGAGCCGCCGGCGCACGGATGGCGCGCTCTACAATATGCTGGCGCGCATCCGGGCTCATGAGGCCCGCGCCACGGCCATCGCCGGTCAGGTGCTGAACACTCAGGCCACCCAAGAGGCCATCAGCCGCCTCATTCACACTCTGGCGTTTTCCAAACTGAGCACGGGTGAGGAAGCTGACCCCGAGCTGGTGCAGGCCGCCGTGCGGTTGCACTTGGAGGCCCGCAAGATCGAGCTGAAGGAACGCGAGGTGCGAATCGACGAGCGCAAGCTGGCTCGGCTTGAAGCCATTGAGCAGCAGGCGGCGGAAGCCAAGAAGCAACTGCAGGATCTCCGCGCCAAGGGCGGCGGCATGAGCCCCGATGCCCTCACGAAACTGGAGCGCGCCATCAAACTTCTGTGAGCGTCCTGCCCCACATCCTTTTTCCCGCCAGCAAGCGGCCCGCGCACGCCCGCAAGTTTGCCGGCGGCGCCCGCTGCATTCCGGAGCGGGATACGCTCCTGCTCCCGTATCAATCCAAGTACGTCCTGGACCGGGCGCTGTATGTGCTGGTGGAAAAGGCCCGGCGGGTCGGCCTCACGTGGGGGACCGAATACGCGCTGGCCCGCGAGCACGCGGTGGCGGGGGTGCCGATTGACTCCTGGGTGTCCTCCCGCGATGAGATCACGGCCATGGAGTTTGTCCGTGGTTCCGTGAAGTGGTGTGAGATCCTGCAAATCGGCGCGGAGGATCAGGGCCAGCAAGTCATCAACGCGGAGAAAGGCCACACCGCGCACGTGCTGCGGTTTGCCAACGGCTCCCAGGTCTACAGCCTGAGCTCGAACCCGGACGCGTTTGCGGGCCGGGGTGGCAATGTCGTGCTGGATGAGTTCGCACTGCGCGAGAATCCACGAGATACCTACGGCATCGCCAAGCACACAATTGATTGGGGTGGCCGCCTGCGCATCATCTCCACTCACCGCGGCAGCCAGAACTTTTTCAACAAGCTGATCGGGGAGGTCAAACACAAGGGCAACCCCAAGGGCTTCAGCCTGCACAGCATTTCTCTAGAGTGCGCGCTGAAGGATGGGTTTCTGTGGAAGCTCCAGACAAAGCTCTCGCCCGAGGATCCCCGGTTCCAGATGGACGAGGCGGATTACTGGAATTACCAGCGGTCCACGTCTCCGGATGAGGAAACGTTCCTCGAGGAATGCTGCCTCCAACCCACGGACGATGCGTCTGCCTTCATCCCTACCGATCATATCACGGCCTGCACTTACCCGGCCGGTGTGCGGTGGGAATACACCGTGGAGGATTTGCTCCGGTGTAAGAACCCGCTCTACGTGGGGGTGGATATCGCCCGCCGGCGGGATTTCACGTGCATCTGGGTCTTCGAGGAAGTCTCGGGGCGCCTGTTCACGCGGATGGTCATCACGCTCAAGAACGTGAAGTTCAGCCAGCAGGAGGCAGTGCTTTACCCCATCCTGGCCTGCCCCGCCGTGCAGCGCGCGTGCATCGATGCCACGGGCATCGGCATGCAGTTCGCCGAGCGCGCGCAGGAGATGTATGGACAGTATCGCGTGGAGGCCGTCACGTTTACCGCGCCGGTCAAGGAAGCGATCGCCTACCCGCTCAAGGCCGCGCTGGAAGATCGCACCGTGATCCTGCCGGATATGCCCACCGTAGCGGCGGCCTTCCGCGCCGTGCGCAAAATCTCGACGGCCGCCGGCAACATCCGGCTGGATGCGGACGCCACCGAGAAGGGGCACGCGGACGAGTTTTGGGCCGCCGGTCTGGCCAAGATGGCCGCCACCCAACCGCCCGGAAAACTGGAGGGCTACCTGGTATGACTGACGTCTGCATGACCCTCGCAAACACCCCTCCGCCGAGCGCCGTAAAACCCCGGTTTGGCTACTTGGAGCCGTTTGGAGTCCAAAAAACGCACTGCAAGGCAGCCAGCGGCCCCTGCAAGGAGGATAAACGATGAGTTTCTTCGCGCGAATCCGGGCGGCAGCCGGTATCCTCCGGCGCGGGGCACCATTCGACCGGTTCCTTGGCGGTCTGATCACCACCTCGGCGCAGGCCCGGGACCTAGTGCAGCCCATGCGCAATTCCCCCTGGGTCATGCGGGCCATCAAGCACGTGGCCGGACCCATCGCGGCGGTGCGTCTGGATTTCTCCGCCGGCGGTGAGCCGCTCACGGATCCCCGGTTGGACCAGTTCTTCCGCGCCCCGGCCCGGCGCCGATCTGGCAAGCTCTCCCTGCCGGACACGATCGAGGCCATGACCGGCTGGCTCAAGCTCAAGGGCGAGTGCTTCCTGATCTTGGATGACAGTCTGCTCGTGCCCTTCCCCTCGGCCGCGCTACCGGCGCCCTTCATCATCGCGCCGCCGGACCGCATGTCGCCCATCGAGGACGGCGAGCTGATCCGCGGTTGGTCCTACCAGGATGCGCGCGGGCGACGCCAGGTGCTGCTGCCCGAGCAGGTGATCCACGTGGCCGCGTGGAACCCTTATGATGATCTGCGCGGGCTGGCCGAGTATGACGCCGCGGCGCCGGCGGCCTCTGCCGATTACGCGGCGGGCCAGTATAACCTGAACCTCATGCGGGCGAACGGTGACCGGGGGCCTTACATCAGCCTGAAAAACGGCGGCATGGTGCCCGAGGCCCAGCGCAAGCAGATCCTGGAGCAGCTGCGGGAGAAGCGGGAGCTGGCGGCGCGGGGCGAGTTCAAGGCCGTGTTCCTCACCGGAGACATGGAGGTGCAGGATCCGGCGGCGCAAGTAATCGATGAAGCGCTGTTGCACAGCCGGCTGCAGAACCGGCACGAAGTGTTCATCGCCTTCGGCGTGCCTCCCACCTTTGCGGATCTGGAGCAGAGCTACAGCATCGGCTCGCAATCCGCCTGGTATCGGCTGATCGTGGATACGTGCATGCCCACGGGCTGCAAGATCGCCGAAGCCTTCCGCCTGGTGGCCGAGCGGATCACGGGCACGGCGGTGGAGGCGCGGTTCGACTGGGATGATCATCCGGTCATGCAGGCCGTCCGCGCCGAGCGCATTGCCACGGGCAACACGCTCTGGAACATGGGCCTGAGCCTGGATGACGTGAGTGAGTATCTCCGGCTGGATCTGCCCAGCACGCCGACCAGCGGCATCAGTTACCTGCCTTTCAGCGTGGCGCCGGCGGCGCCCACGGCGGCCCCGGCGGTGGATCCGGCCACTGATCCGAGCCTGGCGGAAGTGCCCTCCGCCGACCCCGTGCAAATGATGTGCACGGCCCTGGCACTGCGGGGCCGCGCGCAGCAGACCGAGCGCTGCACGTGCTGCTGGGCGCCGGAAGACGTGTTGCAACGGGCCGGGGCCAACCCGGACTGGCGCCGGCACATGGCCAGCCGCCGCCCGGCCATCGCGCGCACCCGGTCTTGGTTCAGCCGCGCGCTGCTCTCCGCCCGGGCCGCCACGCTCGCGCGCATCAGTGAGCGGGCGGAATTGCTCCGCGCCGCACCGGCGCCCGCCACGCGCGCCGCCGCCGCGGACTTCATCTTCTCGTTGCCGGAGTGGAAAGCCACGCTGATGGCCGGCCTGCGGGGCGTGGCTAAGAGCTCGCTGGTGGAAGCGGGCAAGCAGGTCCTGCAAGAGATCGGCCGTCCGGATGATCCGTGGAGTGTGCCGGACACCAAGGTGCTGGAATTTCTGAGCAAGCGGGAGAACCGCATCAGCGGTCTAGCGGACGCGGTGTGGCAGGATACCAAGGCCAGCTTGGATGCCGGCATCTCGGCCGGTGAGACCTCGGCGCAACTGGCCCAGCGCATTCGCGAGACCTTCGGCGGTCTGGACAAGGAGCGGGCCCAGACCATCGCCATCACGGAGACCGGGGCCGCCTTCGGCTTCGGCCGGCAGGAAGCCATGCAGGAGGCCGGCGTCTCCGCCAAACGCTGGTTGACCTCGGGCCTGCCCAATGTGCGGGCCACGCACTTGGCGGCGGAAGGGCAGGTCGTGCCGGTGGATCAAGCCTTCAGCGTGGGCGGGGCGCAACTGCTGCACCCCGGTGATCCCAATGGACCCGCCGCCGAAGTCATCAATTGCCATTGCGTGAGCGTGGCGGAAATCCCGGAGGAATAATCATGAGCCAAAACCTGTTGCGTCGCGTCGTCACTCCCGAGGTCAAGATCCTGAGCAGCAAGGATCGCACCGTGGAGTATGTGGTCAGTGATGCGAGCCTGGACAGTTACCGCGAGGTGGTGATGCCCTCGGGCGCCCGCTTCGACCTCTTCAAGAAAAACGCTCCCTTTGTGGACTCGCACAATTACGAGTCCATCGATCGGCTCCTGGGCAAAGTCCTGGACTGGCGCGTGGAGGATAACGCTCGCGTGGTGGAGACGGTGCAGTGGGCGGCAGATGTGGCGGGCGCGGATCTGGCCCGCATTGGCTGGGCCATGACGGAGGCGGGTTTCCTCAAGGCCGTCTCCATCGGCTTCTTCCCCGTGCGGATGGTCAGCAAGTATTCCATGGGCGATTCCGAATGGGCCGCCACCCTGGCCACCCATGGATTGCCGGAGGCCACCCGCGCGGTCCACCTCGAGTGGCAGCAGATCGAACTTTCCGCCGTGATCATCGGCGCCAATCCCAACGCTCTGGCGCGCGCCTACAAGGCCGGCGCGCTGAGTGATGATGACTTGGACAAACTTTCCGCCGCCAGTGCGGCTCACTCCCCACGCCAGGCGTCTCGCGGTGCCGATGCCGACGCCCTGGCTCACGTGCATCGGCAGCGGGGCCTGTTGGCGGTGGTGTTGGAATTGACCAAAAACATATGAAACAGTTCGAAGAGACCATCCTGGAAGGCGTGCAGGCCGTGACCGCGCAGCAGAAAGCGGCGGCGGATCAGATGAAGACCCTGACGGATAACATCGGCAGCCTGTCCGCCAAGACCCAGCAGGCGTTCGCCGATTTGGAGGCGATCAAGCGGGTCGCCAATGAGCACGACGGCAAGCTCAAGGCGATCGAGCGGCTGCACATGCAGCTGCAGGCGGAGCGCATTCGCCAGTTTGGCAACCCGATCGCGCGCATCACCGAAGATCCGGAGCTGCGCCGCAAGTTCAACGCCACCGTGCGTTCCCTGATGATGAAGCAGGGCGACGGCGTGCAGGCGGCCATCAAGGCCCTCGGCGAGGACAGCGGTATGGGTGCCACGCTCATCGATGACGCGCTGGCCTCGACCATCTACTCCACGCTCTCCAGCTTCGGTGTCTGGAATCAGTTCGGCGTGGAGCGGCTGGGCACCAAGCAGACGAAATTCCCGGTCGAGACCGCGGACCCGGTCTGCAATGTCATCCTGACGGAGGGTGACACGATCGGCGACGACAGCACCATTGCCGGCAGTTCGGTGACCTGCGAGGTGGAACTCCTTGCCACGCTGCTCAACGTGAGCATCCAGCTCCTGGAGGATTCGGAATACGATGTCACCTCCCGTGTGCTCAACCAGTTCGCCCGCGCCACGGCCAAGCGGCTGGATTACCTCACCATCATGGCGGACGGCTCCTCGGATGCCACGAACGGCGGCATGACCGGCATCTTCAACGCCTGGACCGCCGCCACCGCCGCCACCGGCAACACCACGGTGGAAAACACGGACCTCGAAGACTGGACCGCCGTCCTGCTCGCCGTGGATCCCGAAGTGCTCGGCCGCCAGGCCAAGTGGTTCCTGCATCCGCGCATGCTCGTCCGCGCCCTGTCCATCAAGGACAGCAACGGCCGGAGCATCTTCCTCACCGCGAACGAAGCGCCGAGCTACGGCGCGATCGGCACGCTGCTGGGATATCCGGTCGTGCTCAGCCACATTGCCCCGTCCACGAATTCCGCGGGCGGCAAGGTGGCGGCCTTTGGTGATCCCATGGGCATGGTCGTCGGCATCCGGCGGGACTTCACCTTCGAGTCCTCGGACCACCACAAGTGGAACACCTTCCAGCGCTCGTTCCGCGGTATCGCCCGCGCGGGCGTGAAGAACCGCGTGGCCACGGCGGGCGGCTACCTGAAGCTGGCGGCTGCCTAGAACGAGCCGCTGACCGTTGAGCCTCAGTCAATCAACCAAATCGAGACACATCCAGATACCCACATCACCATGAAACTTCCGACCTACAGCCGGCTGGCGATTGCCCTGCTCATCACTCTCCTGGTGGGCTTGGTGATCCAGGCACCGGCGCAGATCTACAGCGCCTCGGCGCTCACCCTTCCGAACACGGTGCCGACCAATGGCACCGCACTGACGTTCTCCCCTGGCACGACCAATCTGATCACCGCCACCAAGCATGACCAGATCGGCCTGCAGGTCTCGTTTGAGTCCATCGCGACTCATCCCTCGAACACCACGTGGACCTTCGGCTTCTCCCTCGATGGCACGACCAACGTGGCCAACGTGCAGCCGCTCGTCCTGACCATCCCGGCCAACGGCACGACCCGGGTGCATTTCGTCACGAACATCACGGTGGGGGCAGTGGGCTACATCAGCCTGTCCTCCATCGTGAACGCTGGCCCGCAGCCGCTCACGAACGTGACGGTGCGGTATGCCACCAAACCGAAACGCACGGGCTGATCCCTTACCACCTGCGGCAACCAACCTCCATCGTGCGGCCGGTCGCGAGGCCGGCCGCACCTTCCCCAAGAAAACATGGCCAACAAAACGAAGTATCAAAAGCCGGCGAACCGCGCGGTGGCGTCGGCGGACGTGGAAACGCGGACTGCTGCTGGTGATGACACCGCCGCGCCCGCCCCGGCGGACGAGAAGGCCGCCACGCCGGGCGAGAATGTGCCGGGCGTCGCGATGATCCGGTTCCGCGTGCTCCAGCCGTTTGCCGAGGTGGTGGACGGTGAAACTCGGCACTTCAAGCCGGGTGAAATCACCAGCCTGCCGGCGGACCGCGTGGCGGCGCTCGGTGATCTGGTCAAAGAAGCTTAACTCTCATGGACCTGGGCCTCGGCAATCTGATCGGACTGAAGCGCCACCTGCTCGCACCGGGCATGCTGACGCAGACGGCCTTTGACACCGTCATCGCTGACTTGGGCAAGTCAGTGGCGGCGGCGTTTGAGGGCTACTGCGCGCGCAAGTTCGCCCGGGTGGTCGGGGCCCAGGACCTTTTCACCGCGGACCGGGTCAGCTACGTGCTCACTCGTTACCCGATGGAAAGCATCAGCGCGGTGGACCTGCGCGATACCATGGCCGCTGGCTGGGTATCTCAGGATGTCAACACGCTGATCACCCAACAGGATACCGAGGCTGGGCTGGTGCTGTGGGATGGCCAGGCCGGCACCCGCCGCACCCTGATGCGGATCACTTACACCGGCGGGTATTGGTATGACACCGCCGAGACGGAGAACACCAGCCAGCCCTCCGGCTCCACCCTGCTGCCGGCGGATCTGAAAGGCGCCTGGCTCACCCAGTGCGCCTACCAGTGGCAGGTGCGGGACAAGACGGGCAAAGACATCGTGCGCACCGGGGGCGGCGCCACGTTTGTCTCTGACTCACTGGGTGGACTCAAACTGGTGCCGGAAGTGGAGCGCGTGCTCCAGAGCTACCGGCGCTTTCAAATCACGTGAGCTACCGCACCGTCATTCGTCCCCAGCCGGAACGCCTCCTGCAGGCCGCCACCGCGGCACCGGGGCGCATCCTGGAAGCGATCGCGCGCACCATGGATCTGGAGAACGAACGGCTCATCTCCCAGATCGTGCGCCAGCGTCTCACGGGGCAGGGCCCGTTTGACCCCTCGCAGAACCGGCTGGGTGTGCGGACCAATCGCCTGCGCTCCAGCCTGCGGCGATCCAACGCGCGGGTGGATGGGGCCAATGTGGTCAGCAGCATCGGCTCCAACGTCGCCTATCTGGCGGCGCATGAATTTGGTTTTGACGGTGAGGTGACCGTGCGGGCGCACACGCGGCAACTCAACACGCTCGGCGGGCGCCCGGTGAACCAGCAGCGGTTGCGGCGGGCCAAAGGCCGGGACAGCGAGCGTGGGCAGATCGGATCCAAGCAAGTGGAGGTGCGCAGTCATCAGCGGCGGCTGCGCCTGCCGGCGCGCGCGCCCATCCGCACGGAGATCAGCGCCCGGGCGCAGGCCTACCAGGCCGCGCTGGCCGCCGCCGTGCAGCGCGCCATCAAGCAAGGCGTCGGAACATGAGCCCGCCGTACACCAATCTGCGCGACATCGTGTTGGACCTGGTCCAACGCTGCCGCAATTACGACGTCTTCACCGGCATCATCACCGTGGCGGAAGATCACGGGGACAACCTGGCGGACGTGGCGCAAGTGCAGGCGGTGCTGGGTGGCAACGGCAGCAGCTCCAGTTACATTCCGGGTATGGGCATCGTGTGGCGCACGCCCACGGCCGTAGACGCGCTGCCCAATGTCCGGTTTGGCCCCATGCAGATCATCCTGCCGGTGCGCGTGCTTTGCGATCCGGAGATCTACACGCAAGCCGGCGGCACCCTGCACGCCACCACGGTGGCACGGCACTTGCGCGACCTGTGCAAGCACTATGCACCCGGTGGGCTGATCAAGCCGCTCGTGCTGCGCACACCGGGAATCCAGGCCGTCGAGGACTGGGTGCCCGTGGCTTACGAAATGGCTTTTGAGAGCATGGAATCCGATACCGTGGTAGTCACTCAAGTGGCTGCTCCGGCCCTCTCGGGCACCAGTGCCTCGCACCCCAGCACCATCACGCTGACCTGCGCCACCGCCGGCGCCGCCATCTACTACACCACGGATGGCAGCAATCCGGGTCCGAACAACGGCACGCTCTACAGCACCCCTTTCACGCAATCCGCTGCCGCTCGCATCCGGGCGGGTGCCTACAAGGCCGGCAGCATCCCCTCCAACGTAACCTTTGCAGACATCCTATGATCTCACGCGAAAGCATCATCCGCGGCCCCGGCCGCGTGGTTTTCAACAGCATCTCGTTCTTCTCCAAAGACGACTTCAACGTCGGCCTGACGGTGAAGACGTTTCGCGTCGCGACCAGCGCCCACGGTGGCGTGGATGAGCGGGATGATGATTTCGAAGCCAAGTTGTCGTTCACGCCGGATGGGCGCCTGACCAATGCGTTGATTGCGGTGCTGTGGCCGTATGCCAGCAGCCTGCCCGGCAGCCGGCTGATGAGCAACACGGACAAGGCGTTGACCATTCACACTGCGGAAAGCCACCTGCACACGATGCTGGCCGCCGGCCTCACCAAGATGCCAGATCTGATTCTGGGAGCCACCCAGACCGCCGTCGGCCAGGTGGAATTCACCGGTCTGCGGGCCAACGGTGAGGACGTTGCCACCGCCGACAAGGTTTACACGGCCGCCACCAGCGGCGGCACGTTTACGGACTCCGCGTTTGCGCCGAGCGGCATCATCACCCAGCCATACACCGCCGTCTTCACCGGGGTCACCGGTTTGACCTCGTTTGAAAGTGAGGATGGGTTCCGCATCAACTTTGAAACGGACTGGGAGCCCGAGAAGGTGGACAGCTCCGGCACGCTTAACTATCGGCTCAAAGACGTGCGCTGCCGCGTGCGTTTTAAGCCGGTCGGCCCGACGGCGGATCACATCCTGGATGCCCTCCGCATTCAGGGCACCGGGGCCGGTCGCGGCAAAACTCGGAACAGCGGCGTGGATCTGACCATTACGGGGCAGGATACGACCACCATCTTTGTCCTCAAAAACGCCAACCTGAATCAGGGTCAATTTGGGTTCGGCCCGGGGGTGCTGCGCACGGGTGAGGTGGAGATGATCGCCAATCGTGGTTTTAGCGCCGGCGTGCCCGGGGCGCTGTGGACGTTTGCCGTGGCATCCTGATTTCCGCCCGTGCGCCTCGAGGTCACATTTCAGGCCGAAGACACCCGCCGCTGGGTGCTGATCAATGAGCCCAGCCGGGAAGAGGGCAACACCCTTTCCGGCTGGCGCTTGTCGGCGGATACCGCCGTGCAAGCCCAGGCGCTCCTGCGGGCCACGAGCACGGTTCCGATCGGTCGCGGTCTCGTATCGCACTCCCTCTCCTTCACCGGCAGCCATAACGTGGATGACGACGGGAATACCCTGGAGGACGAAGCGCAGGCGCTGCGGCATGTCTTCAATCACGTCTCCAATCTGCGGGGCGCCAAGGGCTCCGTGCATATCCGGGGAGATTCCGCGACCTACGGGTTTGACCTCACGCTGACGACGGCCGTCGTGCGGCGGGTAGAACTGCTGGATGTGAACGGCATGTGGCCGCGGTTCTCCTATCAGATCGATTTTGCGGACATCCAACTCTCGGCATGAGCAACACCCCATTTTCCAAACGCCGCATTCGACTGGGCTGCAACGTGCGCAGCACAGAGGAAGCCCGTGATGTGCGGGACCGTTCGACCCTGCGCGCCTACGACCGGGCAGATCTGCGGGTGGAGGTGGCGCTTTTCGATGGGGATCCCGCCAACACTGCCACCCCGTTTGTCTCCCTGGACAACATCACGGAACTTCGGTTTGTCATCGTGGATGACACGCTCGAGTCCGCGGCGTTGGTGGAAAGTGTGGTGGAAAGCGCCTCGTTCACGCGACCCGCTTTGAACCGCACGGAGTGGGATGATGACGATCCGGAGCACGCGCATGTGGTCTTCGAGATCGATTACACCGAAATGGCACTGCTTTCCACCGGGGAGAAGACCAAGACTTACCACTTCGCGATCTACGGCCCAGCCGGCGGCGGGCAGGACATCTACGGGCACGGCAAGCTCACGATCGTGCGCAGCGGCGCGCCGATCAACGCGTCCCAGTATGTGGGCACTGCCTCCCGCCTGGACAACGCGCGGCCCTACCTGCTGGCTTCCGATGGCAACTGGTATGGGCTGACCGTCGTGACGAACGATGGCGTGCGTCAGTTGGCCGTCGACCCGAACTCGGGCACCGCCGCCACCACGGTCACCGAGGCGGCGGTGGGGCCGACGTGGGGCTTCAACGACGGGCAACTGCACTGGTACGACGGTGTCACGGACTGGTGGCCGATCGTGCGCGTCTTCAATGACGGCGTGATGCAGGTGCAGGTGGGCGTGACGGCCCTGGGAACCACGCCGAACGGGGTGCTGGTCGGCAGCATCTACAGCGCCAAGACCGGACGCGTGCGCGCCCGGGATGAGAATCTGGATCACCACTGGCTCGTGCTCCTGGAGCAAGATGGTGTCATGCAAGTGCAGTGGAGCGATACGACGGTGGCTGGCTAACCCTCTAACCTATGAACATGCGATCTCACCTCTCCCTTTTGGCGGCCCTCGTGGTCGCCCTGCTCGGTCTCGCGGGCCCCATCGCCACCCGCGGGGCCGAGCAGCCCTATTCCGTGCTGGTCAACAAGACCAATGGCAACCTGCTGACGCCGACCAATTGGTTCAGCCTGCTGGCCACGAACCCGGCGTTTGCAACCAACGTGCAGGCGGCTGCCTCGAACTCCGTGCACGCGGCCACGAACGCCCTGTGGGGCGCGGTGTTGACCGCGAGCAACGCCACGCATCTGACCGCCAGCAACTCGGCGTATGTGGCCGCCACCAACTTTTCGCTGGCGACGACCAGCGGGGTATGGAGCGCCGTGCTGACCGCCAGCAACGCCACGCATCTGGCCGCCAGCAACTCGGCATATGGTGCCTCGACCAACTTCACCTTGGCTGCCACGAACGCCGCCTGGTCCGTGCATCTCATGGTAAGCAACGCCACTTACTGGGCGGTGAGCAATGCCACATACGCCGCCGCGGTCGCCAACACGCTGAGCGCCACGCAAACACTGGCGACCGCTCTGGTGCCGCCGTCCTACCTGGCACCGCAGATCCTTCAGCCGAAAGCCCAATACGACGCGCTGGCCTACGGGCGCCAGGTGGCCGCCGCCGGCGGTCCGAATCTGGCCACGAACGGCGAGGCCCATCGCATCGCGGCTGCGCTGAACATCATTTACACCTACGTGGGCGAAACCAGCCTGGTGGACGCGGCCTGGTGGAAGGGCGGGCAAACCGTCACCACGGGCACCAACGTGCCCACCATGCGGGGGCGCTTCGGCCAGGCCTCGCAGATCAGTTACGCGCAGTCTGGCCTGTACCAGAACGGGACGAATTCGGTACTCAACTTCACCACGTTCCCCGATCTGCGCACGAACACCATCTGCATCCGGATGGCCACGGATACCAATGTGCCCAGTTCCTCCTACGCCTGCGCGTACTGCTTGGTGAACACCAACGCCTACACCAGCGGCATGTCCTCGTCGTTGATCTGGAATTCCGCGCTGTACTACCTCCACACCTACGCCGGCGGTCTGGATATCGGTGAGGCCATCTTCGAGCGCGACCAAAACCCGACCTACACGGAAGGCTACTCCGACGGTCTGCCGCGCGGTCAGTTGGCCCCACGCAATGTGATCGTGACGTGCGATGGCGTGACCAATGCGCTCACTTGGGTCGATGGTTTGCTGGGCCAGCACGATACGAACGTGGCGCTGGCTGTCCCCAACACGGTCAGCCGATTGGCGATCGGCATGCGGGCGGATGGCGTGGCCACCTACTCAAATCCCAATCGGGGCTACGTCTCGCAACTCCTGGTGTTCAACCGCGTGTTGACGAGTAATGAGGTGGTCTGGGTGGACAAAGCCATGGCGCTGGCAGCCGGGGAAATCCCGTTTGTGTGCCAGGGCGATTCCATCACCGAGTTTTCCCAGACCACCGGGTGGCAGGGGATCGAGTGGCCGCAACAGATGTGGTGGCAGCTCGGCGCGCTGACCAACCGCTTGGTGATCCACAATCACAGCTACTCGGGCCGCACGGCCTTCACGCTCAGCAACGAGATGCCGTCCATCATTTGGCACCGGCAGGCGTCCCTGCAAAGCCCCAACGGGTTCTACGCCCTGAACGCGGGGATCAACGACATCATCGGTGGGAACTACGCGACGAACATCTTCCGGTGTCTCTCCAATATGTGGTTCTACGCCCGGACCAACGGCTACACCGTGTTGGCCGGCACCTTGACCTCCTGGAGCACGACGAACGCCAACTACACCGGCGGACGGGAAACCGAACGGCAGGCGTTGAATGCCCTGATCATGGACGCCACGAACAACCCGGTGCGGCCGTTCCATTACCTGATGCCTTTCCACCTGGTGTTGACCAATGGGGACACGCAGACCTACGACGGATTGCACCCGACTCCGGCCACGAAGACCCAGATGGGGCAACTGGTGGGCACGAACATCGCGTTTTGGTTCGGGCTGTAACCTCCACCGCGGCGAGCCATGGCTGATTTCACGACTGAGTTTGTCTTCAAGACGGATGCCGAACTGCGCGGCGCGCAGGAGTTGGCCGCCGCCTTGGAGAAGCAGATCGCGCAGATCAAGCAGCTCGCCACGGAAGAACAGGCCCTCAAGCAGAAGGAGCAGGAGCTGGCGGAGGTCCAGCGCAAGATCACCGCGGACCTGAAGGCGCGGGCTCAGGCGGAGGAAGCCGCCGCTGCCAGCGCCGCCAAACGGGCGGGCGCCAATAACACCGAGCAGACGGCGCGGGCGGGACTCAGTGATATCGGCAGCCAGTCCTCCGGCCTTTTGCGGCCCGGTGCCGATCCGCAAAACCGGGCCGCGGCAGATCTGGCTGCCCAAAGTGCATCTCTGGCTCGGCTGGCGGGCACTGCGGCGGCCACCGTTGCGGCCATCGCCGGCGTAGCGTCGGCCATGGCAGCCATGGCGGAGGCGGGGGACAAGGCGCGGCTCATTGAGGATCAGCTCGGCAAGGCTTTGGAAAACCAAGGGCTCGCATCGGATGATCTGGTCGAGCGTTACAAGGGGATGGCCGGTGCCCTGCAGGACACCACGAATGTGGCCAGCTCCGAATGGCTGCAAGTCATCACCCAGCTCACCCAAGCGGGATCCCGACCTGAAAGCGTTGGCATGGATCTGCAGGTCGTCAAAGACTTGGCTGGCCTGCTGGGTGGGGATGTCTCTCAAGCCGCCGGGGTCTGGAGCAAGGCCATCCAAGGCAACTTCGAGGCGCTCGGTCGTCTCGGCATTCGCGTCGAGGAAAATGGGACGCTGACGGAAAAGCTTTCGCAGGCCATGAGTCAGGCCGCGACCAAGGGTGGAGGTCAACTGGAACTCGCCACCAAGGGTCTCACCGGTGTACTAAAGGCGTTTGCCAATTCGGCGGGGGACTCGATCGAGCAGGTCGCCACTACGTTCCAACCATTGACCGATGCAGTCGGGCAGGCGTTGAAGGAGCTGGGTAGCAACTGGCTCGACTTCGTCAAAACGTTTACCGGCACTAACCCGATTGCAGATCACGTCGCCCATGCGGCCCTGCAGCATCCCAAGCTGTCGAAGGCCACGGCCGATACCGGCGCGGCTCAACGTGCCGCCGCGCTGGATGTCAAGAAGCTGACCGATGCCCTCGATGAGCAGACGTCGGCGATGGACAAGACCCTCCGCGCCGCCAATGCCCTGGCGGAGGCGCAGAAGGATGTCGAGCTGGCGCGCATCGATGCCGCCGAACGCGCGGGCACGATCACCGGTCCGCAAGCGGTGATCGCCCGTCGCGATGTCGAGCGGCGCGCAGCTGATGCCGCCGAGGCTCGGCAGGAGCAGGTGGACGCGCAGCGCATCATCAAGCTGCGCAATCTGGCGACCGATCTGAACCAATCAGTGACCGCCCAGGAGTCCGTGGTATCTGACCTCGGCAAAACCAACGACAAGGAGTCGCTCAAAAAGGCGGAGGAGGAATTGAAGCGCCGGCGGTCTGAGCGGGACCAGCGCGCGCCGGCTGCCCTGCGAGAGGCGGATGAGTTGCAGACCTCCATCCGCAACCGGGGTGAAGTGCTTGGCCTCCGGCAACAGGCGGGTGATCTCCGGGCGGCCGGTGATCTGGTGAACGCCCGGCAGCAGGTAGCCACCCAGGCTCAGCGTGAGCAAGACCAGCGCACGCGGGCGTCGGAACAGCAGGCGCGGTCCGTGCAAAGCGCCATTCACTCCGGTGCCGCCATCGAGCCCGTAATCCGCGCCACCACCGCCGGCGGGGCCAAGGTGAGCGAGGATCTCAACGCTCTGGCCACCGCCCTCGGCGCCCGTGACGCCAATCTGTCCCAGCAGCTGCAGGACGTCACCCGCCGCATCAATGATCTGGAGCGCAGCCGCCGCACCCCATGAGTGTCATCTGGACCCTGACTTACGACGGCGAGACCAAGACCCTGGCGGATTGGGGCCTCGCCGATCCCGTGCGCACCCGCCGCTCTGGCGCGCGGGATACACTCACCCTGACCATCGCGGCGCGGGATGTGACGGCGGCCGATCTCTTCCCCTACGACGCTGACCTGCGCCTCTACCGGGATGGCGTGCAGTGGTTCCGCGGCAACCGCGTGCAAGGGGCGCGCACGGCCCGTGCCGGAGAGGAGCAACACGTCATCGAGGTAGCCGGCCCCTGGATGTGGCTGGAGGAACTGGTCTATCGGCAGGCGTGGAAAACGTGGGATGGCGGGGAGCAGACCTTTTACAAGACCGAGGTGCTGCTCAACGTGGGCTCGGATGGATCACTGATCACCACGGGCGCCCAGATCACCGCCGCCATCCAGTATGCCATCGGGCGCGGCGCACCCATCACGCTGGGCACGGTGGACACCGGGTTCCTCGTCTACTTCACGTCGGAAAAGAACATCAAGTGCAGCGAAATCATTGCCCGCATGCTGCGCTGGATGCCGGATTGCGCCACGTGGTTCGACTACACCACTTCCGCGCCAACCCTGCATGTGCGCCGGCGCGCCAATCTCACCGCGCAATCCCTCGCGCTCTTTGCCGGCACGACCAGCGCCCTGATGATCCAGAGCCGCGAGGATCTGCAGCTGCCGGGAGTGATCCTGCACTTCGAGCAGCGCAACACGGTAGATGGCGTCTCCCGGATCACGCACATCGAGGACAAGTATCCGCCCGCCGCCAGCGCGGATGAGCGCGGCACGCTCTGCGATACCATCGACCTGCGCGGCGCCACCATCACCTTGCTCAAGGCGGATGTGGAGAGTGAGGAGATCCAGGCCAACGCCGCCGATGCCACCACGCGCCGCAACTGGTGGCTCGCCCGCCTGCCGCACCTCAATCGCACCGAGGTCCAAAACATCACCGTGACCTACCTCAGCCGCACCCGAGAGGACGGCAGCGAGCTCGACACGGAATATCGCTACGAACTCACCAACGGCGCCGTGGCCGAGTGGATGGATGGCTGGGACAGCCAGCCCGGCAACGAGCAGCGTGAAGTCTTTAGCGCTCGGTTTGTGGCGGACGTGTATTACACGGATGAGCCCACGCAGATCGCGCAGAAGATGGACCAGATCGTGACGGTCAAGGTCCGCACGACCAACGTGGCCAGCGGATCCTACCAGACCGTCGCCTCGGCCGAGGAAGGCGAGCCCGTCCCCACCGGTCTCGCGCAGAATGTCTACACCGCCGCCTCGGTCCTGCAGTGGGAAGGCTCGGTGGAAACCACGGATGAAGACGTGGATGGCACCTTGCGCCCTGGGCAGATGCTGAACCTCACCGGCGGCCGCACGGAGTGGGAGAGCATGGCCGCGCTCATCTACGAGGTGACGGAGGACATCACGCAAGGCATCACCGCCGCGCGCTTCGGCCCGGTGCCGTATCTCGGCATCGGCGATCTGCTCGACCTGCTGCGCATGGGCCGGGAGCGCGTCGTCTACACGCGGCCCGAACAAGTGACCACGAGTGAAGACATCGGCGCCGGCGGCGGCAGTGAGGGGCAATTGCCCTCGGGTGCGCCGGTGGAAAACTCGACCCAGCTCTGGTCGCCCGGCCAGCAAGCAGTCTGGTCGGGCCCGGGCGCCACCGGCGCCACGCCGGCCAAGATCGACCTCAACACGGTGCATCTGCCCGACGGCAAGACGGCGCAGTTCCGCAAGACGAAGATCTGCGATTACGCCGTGTGGCCGCCGGTGTACCAGGAAGCCTACATCCTTATGTCCGCCCCGGTGGCGTGGACGCCATGAGCGAGGTGCTGCACGATTATCACCTGGTGGTCGGGGAGTGTGAGGAATGCTGCGATCCCTGCGCGGCACCGTATCCGACCAAACACCTGCGGTTTCAGCAGATTGCCGCCGCTGTCCAAGTGTTGGGCTTCCGCGGCTTGCAGGGCACTGACCAATTTTATGCCGATGCGGCCGTCGTCGCGGCGCCGACCCGTTACGGCATCAGCATCGGGCAGGGCACGCTCAGCTTCACCATGTCCCAGCCCGCTCCGGGAGAGCGGGTCATGTTGTTCCCCTACGGTTCCGCGGAGTGGAACGGCTTCGATGTGTCGGATGACATTTACGGCACGTACGAGGCCAACGGATGGACCAGCCACTCCGCTGCTTCCTCCAATTTCTGGCCGGCGAACAAGTCGGTGCAGCTGTCCTCGCCCTACAGCAACGGATCAGCCACGGAGACGCCGAGCGTCAGCACTGATCCCACCTTCCTGGACGCCTTCTACTGGACGGACGACATCACGGCCGCGACCAGTGACACCACGCGCACGTGGCCCGGCTGGTCATCGGTCGACTACGACGGTTTTGGTCGTCTCGACACCCCGGTCCTGAATGCCACGGCCGTCACGGTCACGCTGTCCCGTCCTTGCACCGATGCGCAGTGGCGCATCGAGCTCGCGGCACGGCTCAACGCACTGGAGTTTCCGCTGGCGCAGGGCGAGGGTCACAATGCCATCGTAGACCGAGATGCCACCGGCGCTTTCATCACCCAGCGCACGTCGCCAGGTGCTGACTCGGATGTCGTGGAGACCTGCGGTTGGTGCGTCGCCGAGAACATCAATCTGACCACCCTCAGCTACTACTTGCTCACCAGTGGCACGGCGCTTTGCCCGCCGTATTACGTGTGGGAAAATCCCGAGTATCTGGCCTGCCGCAAAGCGCCGCCTGGCCCGTGGATGGAGGAGACCTGCGACGATCACTACCGGTTCTTCGCCTTCCGCTACTCGGGCACCATCGAGATTGATGGCACGGACCTGGAGTTTGGTGAACTGGGCGGGCCGGCCACCCAGCCCGCCGCCCGTCGGGCCACCAAGCGCGTCGAGCGGCAGGCGTATTGGGCCGGACGCATCCGTGTCACGGGAATGGAGCCCGGAGAGCCCTACATCAGCCGGTTCCGCCCCCAGGGCGGCGCGGGCTACACCGATACGGTCGGCTACGTGCCCGAGAGCGGCATCCTGGACGTGGATGCGCCGGCGCAGGATGGCTTCATTCAAATTTTGCCCTACCCGGTGCCATGACCACCGCCTCCTTTCGTCCGCGCCAGCGTGGTGGGGCCACTCTGTACCCATGGGTCGCCCTGCGTGCCGAGGCGACCCGTCGCGCCGGCGCGTACCTCGAGACGTGCCGGGCCCAAGGCCAACCGGATGCCGATGGGGTGTGGCTGCATGCCTCTGCCGTGGCGGAAATCCGCCGGCGCTGCCCGCTGAAGCCGACCATTCAACCGGGCGGCGTCCTTGCCCAGGCCGGGCGCCTGGCGCGCGCCTTGGGCCGCTGGGCCGCCGCTGGGCTGCCGGTGGTGTCAGTGGAGGTGGCCCGCGCCCGGGAAGCCGTCTGTGCCGTCTGCCCCCATCGCCGGCCCGGCCTGATGGTCCGGTGCTCCCTCTGTGGCTGCGGCCGCGCCAAGCTCCTCCTGGGGACCGAGCGGTGCCCGGATGATCCCCCTCGCTGGTGAGTTGCGCGGCCCGTGCATCGGTCGTGCACGGGCCATGCCGCGGAGGCGGAAGCCGACCACGGAGCCGGGTCGAGCCAGTCCCCGGGTCGGCGCCCGCCTCCTTGGCTGGCGGGTGGCAGAGGATTGCCACTTTGGTAGGCTCCTTGGAGCCCTCTCAGCGGTCCGGCGGACCACCATTCTGAGCGTCCGCCGGCCGAAAATTCAGCGCGTTACAGCCGTTTTGGTGCGCACACCTCTGTCAGACGTGCGCACTTCGGCCGGCGGGTTACAACATCGTCGGATTCGCCGATCTTCAATCCCGGGAACTGGTGCGCCGCGACGACCCCGAGCACGACGCACGGCAGCCAGATGAGCAGGATGCAGATCGGGTAGAAGATGATGGTCTTCTTGAACGACGACACCTTCTCCGCGGTCAT
>JACCDR010282408.1_pt1 | contig 34711 bp, 64 predicted proteins | sample 7446431 | NCBI WGS metagenome assembly JACCDR01 (sample SAMN15323443, study PRJNA562643) | freshwater metagenome | isolation source: river surface water | place: USA:Blue River Watershed | collected 2017-08-17 | reverse complement strand
CCGCGATAGACGGGCAAGTTATAGGTACGAGCAATCGCCTGCATCGCGTCCGAGCTGTCCAGGAATCCAATGCGCGGCGTGCTCATCACGAGCGCCATCGTGATCATCCGCTGGGATGCTTCGATCGCTCGAACCGGCAGCTTGCCTTCCAGGGCCAATTGCTCTTCTTCCGGGAAAATCTGCAGCTCACCGTCCGGGCTGTAGTCCTGCCATTTTCCACCCGCAAACACCTGCGTTCGAACGGGCGGCTCAAGGCTTGGGCCGGGATAAACAGTCGGCGAACTGCCATCGATCAGATGCGCCAAATCATTGCGAACGAAAATCACGTTGTTGAACGTCCCGCAGACCGGCGTATAAAGCTTGGCGATCCCGATTTTGATGATCGCGTGAAGGCCCGCCTGTCCTTCGCCGCCCTGCACTGGAATGAAATCCGGGTATGGGGCGAGCGGGTTGTATTCAATCATCAAGATTCGCGGGCGATATTCAACGAGCGAATTGATGAGCCAGTAATCCGGGCCGTCCACGTCGCACACGAAGATGTCAGGATCGTAAGGCGCGCCGTGGCGGGCAAGCAGCATATCGAAGCTGGGCGAACCGGATACTTTGCCGGTGCCGACTTTCGCCATTACGGTTTTTACATCGTCATTGTTGGCGTACAGCAATCGCAGCTTCAGGAATTCCGCGCCGTCGCCTTCAATCAAAAGCGCATTCCATCCATCCTCTTCGATGAATTTGCGCGAGTTCGACATAAACAGGCCATCGCCCGCGCCGCACTCGACAACGTAATCATGCTCTGAGCCGATCTTGTCCAAGATGGCATCCAGCAGCGAATCTTCGCCCCATTGCGATGAATGATTCGCCAGCTTCACGTCTTTTAGAAACGGAATGAACCGATCGTGAAAGGACATCACCTGACTCGGATCAGGCCCGGACGCCTTCTCTATGGGCTCATTAACTTCGATCGTAAAAGGCGCGCTCACCGTCACGCTCGTTGTTTCAACGGTTTCAACCGGACTCGTAAGCCACGTGCGAACAGTCCGCATTGCGCGGACAAAAGCATTTTCACTCTTCACCGTGATTGTTTCCTTGCAGCTCTTCTTCGATCTTGACGGCAATATCGATCGATCCGCCGCCCAGACGCTTGAGAGCGCTTAAATCAGACAATATTTTTTCTTTTTGTTTATTCGCTCGTTTGGCTTTTCGCCCGAGCTTCCATTCGATGAGGGCGACAAGCGATTCAACGCTCATCATCTGTAAGGCCAGATACGCGACCAACGCTAAAACGATGACCGAAAGGAGGAACAAGAGAACGGGACTTGTCATCGTGATAGGCGCATAGGCCCTTTTTTGATCCAGGCGTAAAACGGGCTTTCCTGTTCAAAGCGCGCTCGAAAGGTCTCCGTCATCCTGTTATCCATGAATGCCTTTAGAGCATAGCCAAGCGAAAAGATCCCGCTTCGAAACTCTGCATCAGGAGTGATTTCAACGGGCTTCGCTTTATAGGGAGTCACGCCAGGATGAGCACTTTTAGCAAATAGCGGCAAATAGCAGGTGTATTTCATTTCGTTACAAGGCGCTCTTGTTCAAGCCGGGCCAACGTGACCGGCAGACCGACACAATTTTGACAAACGATCGTCGCCGCGATGCTCATAAACACGCCGCCATTCGGCAATGCGGCCCCGCATTCGGTGCAATTGCCGGGCAGAACCTGTTCGACATCGCTTCCATCGGAGGGCAGCGACGTAGCCCGCTCGATCGCCATCAGGACATCGTTCTTCGTTTTTCCCGCCGTGTAATAGACGTAAAACTTCAAGCCGTGATGATCAATCACGTCGAGAAGGTAATACTCTTGTCCCGACTCGTAAGCGGTCTGTCTGTGGAAATTCTGGCGATCTTCTTCCCACGACTTGGTTTCGTTGCGAGTCCATTGAGCCGCACTGCCATCCATATCCCCGCCGACCCAAATGATTTTGAGCTTATCGCCATCCTCTTTCGGGCCGATCGTTTCCATAATGGTCATTTCTCGTTGCTCCCTAAAACGCCGCGCTTCTCTCGATCCCTTGACCGGGTAGCCAAGGCGCTTTCGGCTCCCATAATGTGACTGATCGCTTCAGCCGTATGATCAGTCGCCAGCACGCCGCGCTGAAAACTCGCCAAATGGTCCTTGACGATCGCGAGCAAAACCGGCGTGATCACGCCATTGAACCCGAGATCACGTGGATCTCCTTGCTGGAATTTGATCCGGCAAATCAACTCGCTCGATCCGCGCATAAACACGTCATAGACGCGATGTGCGCCGTCTTCGCTGGGCGTCGCCATGATTCGATAATTTTCCGAAATGGCGTTCGCGTGTTCAATCGGGACTTCCAATCGCGTCCCGCTATCTACTTTTACTTCATCAGACATTCTTACTTCCTTATTGTCCGGGCGGTGGAGCGTTAGGGCTGTCGCCCTTCTTCTTCGGCCCAGGTTGTCCGCCGCCGCTAGGGCCGGGCGGCTGAATCGGGCCGGGCGCTTCGGGAGCCGCCATCATGCCCATCGCTGCCATCAATTGAGACTCGCGCATCATTCCTTCCAGATGAGCCGCGATGCAGGCTTTGACGCCCGCACGAAGGATCTCTGACGCTTCGAGCCCCGCATCTTCCGTAAGCCACGATCTGTAATAACTGATCGCCTGCAGATGCCCCATCTCTTCGGCTTCGATCTTAGGATCGAGCGAATCAAGCAGGATCTGACCGGCTTCCGCCATTGGATCAGTCGGCACTTCGACGGGTCCGCCCGTCATCGGGTCCATCACAATGTCGGTTGGCGGGATGGTCTGAACGTATTCAGCAACCATCTCTTCACCCGAGCGCATCTGTTCGATCCGCATAAAGCAGATCTCAGCCGCCGCCGTGTAGTCCTCAGAGCCGAGATCGACATCGTGCAACTCTGCGAGCTGTTCGAGCAGTTGGGGCGCTTGCTGTTGGAGCGCTTTGATTCCGGGGATGCCGCCGATCATCAAAAGCAACTCGGACCAGCGCTGACGCCGTTCAAGATTTGTTTGCGGCAGATAGCTTTCAAATCGCACTTCCGCAAACAGATCGACGCACAATTCCGCCGCACTCATCCAAACGCCGTCCTGTCGACCGCGTTTCCCGGCGAGCGCCATATAGACTTCATCCGGTGTGTTCTCTCGGAAAAGCCTCAAGATGATTTCCGCGCCGCGTCGATCGACTTCCGCTTTGAGGGCGAGTTGCGGAGCAAACAACGACTGAGCATTAGCCGACGCGAGTTGCGCGCCCGTGGCCGTCGAATTATCGAGACCGAGCGCTTGTCCCAAGCCAACGTCCGTCACGCGAGACAGTTTCTGCATCACAACATCAAGATTCGTCGCGAAGCCGAAGTGCTGTTGTGTAGGAGGCTGCGGCGTAAGTTGATGCACCGCGTCTGACAGGCGTTTTCCTTCCAACACGGTCGAATCGACCGGGATATTGGACAGCGAGCCGATGTAGGCCGACACACCGCCAGGAAGCAGTTTCTGTTCGAAGAGTGTCGCGGGCAGGGCCGACGTGCGCAGTTGCGTATAGATGATCGAAAGGATCAGGTTGTATTGCCGTTGGGCGTCAACCATATCCTCAAGCCCTTTACCAAGGGCCGAAATCGCACGCATCGAATAGACCGAGCCCACCCAATAATCTTTGTGATGCTCATCTCGCCATTCGACAGGTGAATCAATCCCCTCAATCCAGGCTTGGTACATCCCGGTCGGGAAAAGATCGATCATCTTCGTGCCCGCAGGGATCGTCATCCCGTCAACCGTCTTCATTTCCTCTTCAAGCACGAGTTGCGAATACATACACGGGTCGCGCCAGATCTGCACGAAGTCACAAACAGGCGCGCTCGTATCCCTGACCGATCGAAACGGGCCAGGACTGCCAAAAGTGGCTGTTTTTAGATCCTCTTGGGCTCTTGCGCCCGGATCTTCGCCACGATCGCCCGAGACTTGGACGTGAGGGAAGGCCGATTGCAGCACATCGCGGCGAACGCGGCGTCTACGAATCAAATATGGCGAATCTTGCGGGTCATAACCGAGATCATGGCGCAATTCAAAGGCTGGAACCGTCTCGCAGTCGAGATCGCCGATCTCATACTCCTCGTGACCGACGACATTGGTCACGGGAATCTTCTCGCTCTGTTGAATATCGAGATTTGGAGACGAACAGAACGGGCAAACTTGAGCAGGTGCGCCCATATCGCCCATATCGCCCATAGCGCCCATTTCATCGCCCATCATCATGCTACTGCCGGGATCAACCGGCATTTCGCCGTCTTCATCGGGCGGCATGCCTTCTAAATTATCCAAACCGCCCAAAAGAGACTCAATATCGCTGAGCTTCGAGAGCTGATCCCGCTGGGCGGGCTCCATCGGCGCTAGATCTGAGCCGAATTGGTCGGGCATTCCTTGCCCGTAAGGCATCTCTTCGGGCGAAAAATCTCCCTCACCTTCTTCCGGTAAAGGTTGATCTCCAATTGGAGATCCCGGCATTCCGCCACGGTTCCCGGCTGCAGGTCCGGCCATTTCGGGAGGCATTGCACTTCCCGGAAGAGGGCTTTCTGGAGCGCCCGGTAAGCCATCAGGGCTTCCCATGTCGAAATCGGCGGCGTCTTGTCCACCGATTGCGCCCATGTCCGCACCCATATCCATTGTCGGATCGCCAGTTTCAATTCCCTGACCGTCAGGGCTTTGACCCAACTGGCTGACCAGTCCGCTTTCGCCGCAATCAGGGCAGAAAAAGGTATCGTCTCCAATTGAGACTTCGGATTCTTCGAGGATAGGCTTTCGCGCTTTTCGTTTCCGCTTGTCCGAGACGAAGTAATAACGGGCATATTTTCCGCACTGCGCCAATCCGGCTTCGTTCTGCCGGAAATTTTGCGTGTAAAGTTTGCGATCGTAGTAATCGTGGATTCGAGTCGCCGCTTTCGCCGCGCCTTGTTGCTGATCCGTGTCGCTGGCCGGTCTCCAAACGATGTCCGGGCGGCTTTGGGTCCATTTTGCTTTGATGTTATCGCTGTAAAACCCAATTAGGTTATAGCCGTACACGGGCTCATCGGTTCTTGTGGGCAACGGAACCCAGCGCCAGCCGCCGTTTCGACCACGACGACCGAGGGCGCGGCCTTCGATCATTCCAAACATCAACTCCCAGAGGAGAACTTGATTACGCCAAACGGCTTCATCCTCGTTCTCCAAGACAGCTTTGTCCCTGGAGGGCCAATCGGCCCGAATCATGATCGATTTGTCTTCCGCTTTTTGTTTCGCCGCGAGTTTGAGCCCCAAAAGAGGCGCAAAATTGGGCGTTGGCGACGTTGGCTGATTAAGTGCTAGCAACTTGTCTCAAAGGTGTGTGTTCGAGTTCCCATTTAGCTTCAGCCTTAGCCCAGAGCAGCGGATAATCTTCTCTTACGTGCTCCCACGGCCTTCCGGCTACTTCTGGGTGCATCTCTTCCACGATTTGAAGAATATCGTCCTGCCTGAACAGCTTATCGGCGAAGTTGGCCGGTGGAATTTCGGGATCGGGGAGTTTGACAACCTTTTCGACTTCCATCTGTGGGGAGATCGGCTTTGCGCCGCCCACTTTGAGAAGTTGATCGATCAGTCCTCGCTCCCGCGTCCTCCATTCCGCTTCGGCCTTTTCGTATCTCTCCCACCAATACTGATCCGTTGCTCCAACATCCTCGTCTCGATCATCGCGAGCTTTGGATAAAAGATCGGCCTGAACTTTGTGAGCCCAGGCCGATACAAGCAGGAGGGTTGATAGGAGAAGTAAAGCGATTTCCATATTTTACTGAGGCAGCGCGCCAGTGAACGTCGCATCGACGCCCGGAAGCTGCGCGGTAAAGAGAGCGCGAGCGCCCGCAACGGTTGTAACGCCGTGGGTTTCGGGCATCGCGCCCGAGAGCTGACCGTTGCGGATACCGACCGCGACTTTCTGTTTCATGTCATCCGACCAGCCCGCGCCGAGGGGCAGCAGGAGGATGGCGGCAATGACAGCGGTGACGGTTGAATTCGCGGCCCACGCGGCATCATTGAAGCCCATATAGGCGGCGACGTTGACAGCAGACAGACCGTTGTAAGCGCCGGTCAAGAAATCCGAAGGAATAGGCATTGTGTTCTCCTAGTTACCAATTGAGCTGTTCAAGAAGCTGATAACGCTCCGCAACCTTATCGGCTTCACTCCAATAAGGTGTTCCGTCAGCGTCTCCCAGCCCATCGATCAACAGCTTTACAAACTTCTCGGATCGCGAGTACTCAGCGACTGTGAGTGCGACCACGAGTTCCGTTGAGAATACAGACCGGGCAAGCCATCGCGAATTGATTGGCTTAATGTCCGGTCTGAACACTTCACTTATTACTTGTTCCATCAGATTTTTTTTCAGTGTGCGCCGCTTGAATGCGGTCTATTGTTGACGTAAGATGCGAATCACCTTGGGACCATCACCAAGGTAAATTGGAAGTAAAAAGCGTGTCCGATTGGCGTTGGACACGCTTTTCTATTGCGCGAATGCGCAAGATAGGTTAGCATTCCGCCCGTTAAGATGGATAATCGATCCTCGACAATCGAAGAAAAGGCCGCGTTTGATCAAGCTGACCCAGACGCGGCCTTTTTTTATTTCCCTGTCTTCTTGGGCTCAACCGGTTTCTTCGCCGGTTTCTTCGGCTCAGTCGGGACGCCGGACAAATCACCCTCAAAAATTCCGGTATGCGACACCAGGACGGGATCTGGAACGGGAGCAAGCACCGCGTTCGCCAGATCCTGCTCCGCTTGCCTGTGGGCCAGCACGGCTTCGACCGCGCATCGATCCATCTTCGGCGCGTCCTCGCTCAATGGGCCGATCGCATCCTCTGCATGAATGACCGCTGCGCGCCATTTCTCTTTCGCGTGAGGCGGAATATCGCCCCAGCTCTGACCGTACAGCGCCGCCGCCATGCTTCCCAAACGATTTAACAGTTCCTGATTTTCTTTGATGCTCACTTATCGCTCCTTCGATTTGATCGACAGATAAACATATCGCTCCGATTCCAAATCCTTTTCGAAAACGATCTCGTGCGTGTCCTTGTCGATCTTCAATAAATAGTCCGCTCCTAGCGCCACATGCAGCAAAAAGGCAGGAGGCGGCAATCGCTTTGCCGCTTGGCCCAAATAGTGCCAATTTCTCGAAACGCCTTCACTGTGGAACAGGACGCCTAGATCCGGGATCGATTCGCCTTCGCCTAATGGCTCCCAGCACACGCTGCTCACCACTAACGACCACGCATCCGAATTAGCCCCGCGCATTCGGATCGCATTGCCATCCAAGTCGACAATTTTTGCATCTTCTGGCAATACTTCTCTTAAGCGCGCAATCAAATTCGGAACCGAATCAGAAACCAAAAAGTTGCGAGAGAGCGTGATTCCACGCATCCCGCATACCAGTTTGCTGCCTTCATACGGGATTTCGCTTATCTTTTCACTGCCAAATTGTGCAACTAGCGCTTCTGCAATTTCTCGAACCGACATCGTACTCATAATCATCACTCCTTATTGTTTTGCCACGGCCCATCTTGTAGGCCATCTAAAGGTGATGCATTTTCCCACGGATTGTCGAGATCCTGAAATCGCTTCCCGCGCTCTTTCTTCACCTCATCCATCTTCATATCCCGCGCCATCAACCACGAATCCATCTGCCAGTCACCAACCGGCACATTCGGCGCGTTCAGCAATCGCCAGCCTTCCGGCATCATCCGTTCCAGCGCTTCTTTCTCGCTCAGCGGCGTTGCCTTCAGCCTGAATTTCGAGAAGATCATTCGCAGTGAATCGTAAGCGTCATCACCACGCTTGACCGGCACGTCACGGCCCGCAACGTTGAGATCCCATCGCAGGGTGAGCGCTTCGTCTCTATGCCGCTTCAGCCCTTTGTCATCGACCGGATCTTGCATCTGTTCATCGTCCACGACGAAAAACATCGAAGGACAACCGATCAGGGGTTCACCCGTGGGCAAGTTCTTAAAGGGATGTCTGCGGCCTTTTTCCGGTTCCAGGTAATGCACAAGTTGAGACCGGCCATCCATTTTTCCGTAGTCGCAAGTCTTAACGCCCATTCCCCATTGCTGTTTATATGTGAGCTGTTCGCCTTTGGCTTCTTCGTGGCTCATGTGAAACGAAGTGAGCGGCAACGAACCGCCCGCCAGCCTGCGCAGCGCCCATACTTCTTCCTCTTCGTGGCGCTCATCCAATTGATCGCTCTGCCATAGATATGCTTTTGCAGTGCGTGCGCCGCCATGCCAAACGTAATTCGGCAATTCCTCAATCAGTCGGCGCGCAATTTGATGCGATGATTCGCCAGCGTCAGATGTTCGCGCCCAAAATAAAAACGCCGCCCCAGGCAGCGCCGTATTCTCCGATGCAACCGCCACAAGGGACATCACCGCAGGGTGAGCCGATGGGCCGGTTGTGCCCCAATCCTGTCCGACGTGAATCTCCCATTCTTTGGGAATCTTCCGCGTTCCGAAAAACTTCTCAAATTGAGACCACGTGATCACGTGCATCTCTTCTTCGAAGACGCCTAACACGCGCTCATCGCGTGAGACATCCATCTGATTCTGGCATTCAGAACGAAACGCATCTTCGCCGATGTCATCAAGCAACGCCTGCGCCTCGATCCGTCCCATCCGTTTCCAGTTGGGCGTGCCCGCAACGATGATCCGTCGATCGTCTCGTTTTTCGATTTCCAGATCGTCGGCGAACGTATTGACCGGGCCGAACACGCGCCGATACGAAAACATATCCGTCTCACGACGGAGCGCTTTCGTCATAATTGATCCGCGATGGATCAGGTTCTGAGCGAAAATCGTAAGGACCGGCATCCCCGAGGCGCGCATAGGGAGCACGTCATTTTTCAGAGTCTTGATTTTCTTGTCGACGGTAATTGGCGTATCGTCTCGCTCATCCAAGTCATCCAGGAAAAAGATCGTCGGCCTTTGCGCCACGTCTTTGAGCCCGCGAACGCCTTTGTCGAGACCCGCCCCGACGATCGCGAAGCCGCCGTGCTCGTCGCCCGTAAAAACGGCTTCCTGTCGCCATCCGATCTGATTGCCAAACTTACCGACACGAGGATTAGCGAGACGAGGATAATACCGGCCCACCTCAGACGCTTCGATTGCGTCCCGGATGGCCTTGATATGCTCATTTACTTTGTCTTGCGTTGAGGAAAGGTAGATGCCGAAAGCATTAGGCATTATCGCCCCTTCGAGCAGGGCGGAAAACTCAAGGCTGGTCGATTTGGCGAGACCGCGCCCCCAGATCACGAGACCGGTCATCGGTTCGGTGTACTCACGAACCAAGTCTTTATCTTCGGTCAGCGCGGCTTCACGCCGATACAGCATCAATGGCCAAAGCCAATCCCAATACTCGGAATGAAACCACGCGGGATCGCTTTTGAAGACTTTCGGCCCAACGCCCGGCAACCACTTTCGCCAGCTCGATTCGATCTCGCTAGGATCAGTACTTATTCCCGCCTTTTTCCGGCGTGCGGCGCGGATTCGAATCAGTTCAATTTCTCTCTGCCGTGCAGCTTCTTCTAAGCTGACGATGCGAGAATCGTTAATTACCGGGTCAGACAATTATTTTGAGATATACCGCTCCAGCCGCTTCGCCAGCCAACGTCCCGCTGTTGGCAGGCAGAACAAGCAAACGACAATGGCGAGCCCCATTGAAATCGATAGAAAAATCTTTACGAGAATCGAAACGAACGTCCAAGCATCAGGAGACATACATCACCCCTTAAGCCAAAGAGTCGCGAGCAGGAGGAAATAAATAGCAATTATGATTCGTAGCTGAGCGAGGGCCGTGTTTTTCGTCGCTACTCCGAGGACGAACATCCAGCAAGCCATTGAATAGGCTGCGATTTTAGTGTAGCCGATGATTGTGGTTGCGGTCACTTCGTCGATCATACGCCCAATTTCTCTTTCATCTTCTTCTCTATCCACATCCCGATCGGCATGATCACGCAGAAAATGAGAAGCAGGAAGACCATCAGGCCAAAAATCAACAAAACCACGCCAATAAGTTCGTAAAGAGCGTTATTCATAAGGAGTCGATTTTCTTCATCACTCGCGCCCACACCCAGGCAACGAACGCGATAAGTAGGCCCACAATCGCAGTTCCTACCCCGATGGCCAAGATGATCGCCATGATCATCCAAAACGCATAAATCGCGTCGTTCATAGCGCTCCATCTCCGTGATCGCCCGCTAGTCGCTCGATCTTTTTCACTCGCCGCTTCAATTCGATCACCTGAATTTCTAGATCCTTCTGGATGTAGTCTCGCAGCGCCGCGATCTCTTTCCGCATTTCCGAAATGTAGCCGTATAGCCGCTCAAAGTCTGGATCAGGCGTCACAACGCTCACGACCGCCCCTTTCATCTCGAACTTATCGTTCTCAATGATCGGATTGGGACCGTTCACCCGCCGCCAGTTCCCTCGACTGTCCTGGACAATCTGGCCGCGCTGCTTCCATTTTCGAACCGTGATGGCGTTTACGCCCAATAATTCGGCATATTCAGCGAGCGTCATTCAAACGTCTCCTGAAAACTGGCGTCATTGCAGATCTGATAGATCTTGATGTCAGATCCGCTTGGTCTCATCCGCACGATCCAGTCTTTGTTCTGGACTTTCGGGAAAAAAGACCCTCCATCGATCGCATTGACCGCCTTCCACCCTTCCGCATTCGAATATTCGTATTTGAAATCTTCGCTAAAGGGAAAATGAGGCGTCAAACCCGTGCGAAATTGTTCCGCTTCGACCGAAACGCCGGAATTTTTGTATCGATAGTTCATCGATCCTCTTGCGTTCCCGTGATTCTATCTACCCGACCGCCGATCGCTTCGATCTGTGAGCCTTGAAATTCCTGTGCATCATCCAAAATGCCCATTTTGGCATTGAGATCGCCGATTTCGCCGTCGATTCTCTTAAAGCTCGCATTGCCAAGATCTAAGCGCTCTTCATGCGATTTAAGATCGGCGTAAATAGTGTGATGGCTGTTGCTGTTCCGCTCAAGCGCCTTTTCGATTTCCGCGAATTTCGCTTCAAAAGCGCGTTGCTTCTCGCCCGCTTCCCGGATAAAGGCGTCAATCATCCCGTATCGACCCATTTTCTTCGTGAGCGCTTCCAGCTTGCCCAGCATTTCGCCCGCATGCGCCGCTTGCTTTTGGATGACTGTTCCCGTCTCCAATTCGTGAATCCGTGTGCGGATTGATGCGAGTGCTTTATCCGTGGCCGTCGCTTTCGATTCTGTGACCTTTTGCAGATTTCCCCGAATCTCGGTGATAAATCTGGCTAACTCATCAATTTCGTCGCGATAGCTTAATGTGTCAAGATGCCTGCTAACAGCGTCGATGACTGGAGGAATCAGGTTGAATTTCAACTTCTCCTGACTCACTCGCATTTCACCTAAAAGCCCTTCTACTACCATCACGCGCTTAGTTAGCGTTTCGAAGCGAGAATCCACTAAGATCTTTTCTGCTTTTTCAGCGCTTTCCGCAAGCTGGCGAGTCGTCGCTGTCATCTTTGAAGGCTGCATGTTCAACCAGTCGATTCGTTTTCGCAGATCGCTGTAATTATCACCGATGCGCTCATTCGCCCGATCGATCAATCCGCCAACGTGCTCGATCTTCCCATCCTGCGCTTTCTGATCCGCGTTCACCCGGCGAATCGCCTGCTCAACCTGATTCATCCCGATCTCTTGCTGTCTATCGCAGGCTTCTGCATCCTCAAGCCGCTTTGTCAGCTTTTTCACCTGCTCCTGCAGCTCCGCGATCTGCAATCCGTGGCCATTCACTGTCTCAAACGCCGGATTGTTCGTCACGCCTGGAAGTAGATCCATCGTGATCCCTTTGAATATTCCCGCCGCTTGTTCCTGCGCTGGCGTCTTTACCACAAACGGATCGCACGTCGTCCCATCCGTGCTCAGCATCGGCGGCTTCAGCCCCGCTTCTACCCACTCAGGCAGCATCAGCGATCCGCCCTGAGCGAATTCTACGTAGCTCTGAAGCCCTGTCAGTTTGCGTCGAGTGTGGATTGCCTTGACGTGCTTTCGGTTTATTCCCAGGCTATTTAAGTATTCATCTAGTCTCATCAGATCATCCTTTGTCTATGACGCTCTTTTCGGCGTCTTGTCACGCTCTGTCACATGTCTGTCACGCTCGCTCTAAAAAGCTACCATAAAAGCGTGACAAAACGTGACAAAACTGTCACGCTCGTTCCATCCCAGCCGTAACCCCCACTCAATAAAGGACTTTATATCTCATATAGCCGGTGGAACTGAAAAGTACCGGTCCTTCGTCAGAGGGTATACCCCATACACTCCCCGGTGGATCTCAAAGTACCGGTCTTTCCTACAAGGGTATACCCCTATTCATTACCACTGGAACCCCAAAGTACCGGTCTTTTGAGGGGAAAAGGTGAAAAGGATAAGCGCGAATGCCTCTTTCAAGAAAGAGAGAGTGAGAAAATGCGGGAGAAAGAGTGTTTAAGCCCGGACAGCTAGTTTGTTTTTATAAGCGAGAACCCTTATTTCAAGGGATGAGAGAGAGGGGTTCCCCGGACAACTAGCCACCCCCACCCGGCCAGTCATCCCCATGCAAACCGGGGGTTGAATTCCCCCTATACCCCCTATCGGCGGCGGCGGCGAGTAGCGTGGTGTGGCCGTGCGCCGATGAGGGCGTGGAGCAAGTACGCAAGATAGCTGCACATTTTGCTTGACATTCAAGACTAGGCTTGGTATAATGAACTCGCCCCAAGAGAAAAGAAAAAGAAAGAGGACACGATGACCACTAACGAACAGACAGCCAAGATGATCGCCGAAATGACCGAGGAAGAACGCGCCGAATGGTTCGCCAAACGAATGCAAGAGGCGGACGATGAGATGCGCGCCGAAATCGATGCAATCGTCGATCCCCGGCTCGCCCGGTACTAATCACGAACGGTGCCCCGCCTTCTAACTGTAGCAATCGCAAGGAGATAAAATGAACACGACCCAATCAATCGGCCAAATCATCGGCGAACTGCTCAAAGAGAGCGACGGCGGACAGGCGTTCAGCATCGTGAATGTCGTTGACAGGGCCACGACCAAGGGTTACAGCCCGAACGACGTTTACGACGGCCTTCGCATCCTGGCGAGAGCGCAAACAATCACATTAGGCGTTGCGGCTGTGCCAACAGAGCGAATGAAAACGTTTGCGTGCTATGACGAATGGGGGGCCGCTAAGCACGTGGTACTCGTCAACTTCGCCTCTGAGCTGATCTAGCTCGTAAAAACGCAACCAGGACGATCCTAGGGCCAGCAATGGCCCTTTTCGTCGTTTACCCTACCAGCCAATCGAGCGCTTTCGGTTCGGCCTGGATGAGCAGCTTCTTGGCGTCCTCTCGCTCGTACCCGGCATCGATCAATCGCTGTAGCTCGGCCTTGGCCCAGGCGATGTCGTCCGGGTTCGCTGCCGCCTTTTTGACCATCCCGTGTATTTGCGCGTGGATCTTTGCGGCTTCTTGCGCGCTGTAGATCTCAATCTCGGTCGTGACCTGTGGAGCCCCCTCCACAAACCGGCGCGTGATCTTAAGCTTTCGAATGAGCCGGGAGACGCCACGAGCGCGCAGTTCCGGCCAATCGAGATCGCCATTGTCGAGGATGCAACCATCGAAATCGGCGAAGTCTCCCCGCATCTGTGTGGTGAGCACAGCCGCAATCTCGTTCGTGTCGGTAAGTGCGGCATCTACACGCTTTTGATAATATTTCTGTACCTTGGGGTTGCTCAGGGCTTCATTGGCAAGTGAGTAAGCGGTCTTAGGGCTGTAACCGGCATCGATAGCAGCTTGTGCTTGCGTCTTGCCTGTGATGATGCCTTCAACGAGCAATCGTTGTCGGTGCGTTGGTTCGCCCGAGGTTCGGTCGTGCTTCTCTTGTGGGGCTTGGTTGTCGTCGTCGGCCATAATCGGGTTTAGAAAGGCGCTATCACGATACTGACGATCTGTCCTGGCTTGATGTCTGCTGGGAACATAGATCGTGGGAATGAGTAAAGGAGACGATGATCATTGATAGCTTGCAGCATTACGGTATCGGTAAAGACGCCTACCACGTTGGTTTCGAGACAGCGAGTCTTTAACGTGGGTTTGCTGGGATCATCGGCCATTGAAATAAGGATCTATTTTACGCTTTAATGATTTTGTGCTTGCATCAAGTCTAGACTTGATCTATACTGTCTTTGCGGTCGGGAATGAAAGACAGCAAAGTGATGGTATCGCCATCTAGGCTGTAATTCCCGATCCGCAGAAAGGATCTCTATGCGAATCAATGAAGACTTCGAGCCCTATGAAGCAGAAGATGAGGAAACTTTCAATACACCGGGGTGCCTGCCCGATTGCGATTGCTTCGCGTGCGAAGAGCGAGATCGCGTTGCTGACGAATATGATCGCCAATATGGCGAAGGCGACTTTGACACTGACGACTTTTAAGGCCCAGCGATGCGCTGGCTAGTGCCCCGTTTTTTTTCAATCAGAAAGGCTAACCAATGGAAGTCAAGCTTTATAGCGCCGACGAAGCGCTTGGAATGATGGACGCGATCATCGGCGATGACGACGAAGCGTCATTTGATGAAGTCTACGACGCGGACCCGGCGACCTGGGGCGGCAGCGTCGATGCCGATGCCGATCTGGCCGACGAACCGTATCGGACGGATGAGGACATCGAATCCGAAGTCAATCTTCTGTTCGAAGCTGCAGAACGTCACTGCAAATAACCGCCCCGCCTCTAAGCATGCGACCGCGACGGGGTTCAAATCCCTGATAGAGGCTTTTTAGATGCCGATTAACCGCAGAACGAAAGGACAACCAATGCCTGCTAACGAGATGACGATTGAAGCGCTCCGTGTGTTGGAGCAAAAACTGACCGAAGCTTACACGCTCGCCCGCGAAGCGCACGTTGCGGCGGATGATGCGCTCAGCTATGCGATTGCACAGGCGTACCCGAAAGTGCACGCTGCGACGGTTCGCTATAGCGCGATACTGACATCGGCGTCACCAACGCTCAAAGCCGCAAGCGATGCGAAGTCAGACGCCTCGATGGCGCAGACCCGTGCGCATGCCGCTTTGCTGACCGTTCAGAGCGAAATCAGGACGCGCAGCTAGGCGTCGCCCGTTATCGTGCGCCCTATCAATTACAGCCCCAGGAGATTTACGATGCTCGCAATCACCCTTGGAGACGGAAAGCAGGTCTCAATCGGCGCGTATGTGCGCGCTATCAAGCAAGTCAAAGCGACCGCACCTGGAACGTGGTTTCAGGAATCGCTGCAAGGTCGCGGGATGGCGCGACGAGAAGACATCCTAGACCAGTTTTACGAAATGATCCGAGATCATTGCAATCGAGGACTCGTGATCAGGCAAGCGAACGAGCGGCGCATCTGGAACGAGATGAAACGGCGCATCAAATCGGAGTGCAATTGGTGCGGCTCAAACCTTGGACGATATGAGCCAAAGCATTCCCGCTTCTGCGATGCGTCCTGCAGTCAGGCTTACAGGTACTAGAAACGTACAGCCCTATCAATCAACCGCAGCAACCAATGGAGAGCCAGATGGAAAGCAAGGAATTCGAAAACAAAACCGCCTATGAAATCAAAGCAGAAGTGCCGTGGGCGTGGGCGGAAACGCCTCTCCATGCGACGTGGATTATCACCTTTCGGCGCAAAACAAGCGGGATGCTCTATTTCTACCGCAGCGGCAATTTCCAGCTCAAAGATATGGGCAATTGGGAACTGGCCGACCGGTTTGAGAGCCGCGAGCAGGCCGAAAGCGCTTTGCGGCAGGCGTTTGGCGATGGCGAACTGATCGAAAGCAAATAACCGCCCCCTCACCTCTGTAGCTAGATCGACAAGGCCCATAGCCTTGACAGAGGTATTATTTACCCGATCTGCGAATCTAATGATTATTCGCTTGCGTTCAAGCCTAGACTTGAGTAGAATGCTTTTGCGGTCGGGAATGCTGACCAAAGCGCCCCAAGTGCTTAACGCGGCTATCTATTTGAGGTTTTTCTATGCGATGCAATCTTTACTTCGTTTGCCTATCTTCACTCATCCGCGCCGATTTCAAGCTGCGCAACATGGGCATGGGCTATGTCACGCTGGTCGACCACGAGGAAGCGATCCTTATCGTGGAAGGCATCGACTTCGATACCGCTGACCGCATGTCCGATACGCTGGGCGCGTATGAAATCGATGTTTTCGAGGACGGTAGCGACTATTCGCCCGTGAGCCTTTTCAATCTGGCGCACACTGGCCAATGCGAGATCTGCACGGCGCTGTAATCGCCCGAGCGCGCAGCGTGCCCCTATCATTTTCAATCCCTTTTAACCGGAGACACATCATGGAATTATCAGCAATCGAAGCCAAATTACGAAAACTGATCGCAATGAGAGACGGCGCAAAGCCCGGTGACGTACACAGCTTAGCCGAAGCCGAAGTCGCCGCGAAGATGATTTTCCAGATCTCGGAGAAATACCGGATCGAAATCAAAGATCTGCCCGAGGTTGAATTGAGCGCGACAATCACCGAAGAATCGCTTGCGACGTTCGCTGGTGCGAAGTTCTCACGTTGGATAGGGTACATTGCGGTCGGGATCGAAAAAGCGCATCACCTGCGCACGATCACGATGACCAGCATCAACTACGCGAAAGGCAAAAAGAGCACGACGAAAAAAATGTTTCTGGTCGGCATGTCCGCTGACATCGCCACGGGCAGGTACATGCTCGAATTACTCGTTCGTGGCGGACTTGAGGCGTGGAAGCGATACAAGGCCACCACATATACCCGAGGGACAGACCGGTCGGATTTTCTCAAAGCCTACGCCAGTCGCATCCAGGCCCGATATTTTGAAATGGTGAAAACCGAACAGGCTGTCACGTCAACGGCGCTGGTGGTCGTTGATCAAAAGATTGACGCCTATTACAAACAGCGCTTTTCCGGCGCGAAAGCGGGCAGGAAAACCAGATTGCGCGGCTCGAACGCGAGTCAAGCAGGCTTCGAAGCGGGTAACGGCGCATCGCTGAACGCGAACGGCCTTGGCGGCGGCAATATGCCGAAATCGCGCCTCCTGAATTCCTAAGCGCTCAATCCAGTGTGCCCCATTTTTTCACCCTAACCGCAGCTATGGAGACGCTATGAAGATTATCGATGTTGACGTGCCCGCCGATATGAGCATCGCGGATGGCGACCGGCGATTGGCCGATGTCGCGGCAGAACTGGCCGCAGATTGGTTTGTGCGCCAATGTGAAAACAATTTCGCCATGCTCTATCTCTATATGATCGAGACGAACCGCGAAACGGGCGAAGGCGGCAAGCTGGCGATTGCGGAGAGCAATCAAGAGCTACCCGGCGACGATTGGAAGCTGGCGACCGGCGAACGCATTTCACCATCGTGGGATCAAGATCGCGCTCGCGTCAGAATCGGCCTTTCGATGCGCAGTCTATCCATCCTTGGGATGAAACCGAAAAACGCGAAGTAACCGCCGTCTGTGTCCCTATCAACCCTATACCAACAAAGGCAGAGGATTCGACATGGCAAAAGCGAAGAAATTCAAAAAAGGTCAGCAAGTGCAGATCGAGCGCACGCCAACGAATGTGCTCACCGGCATCATAGTCAAGCACGAAGGCGGGCGCGACACGCACGGGACGGGCGAAACATTCTGGCTCGTCGAGCTAACGCGACACGACAAGACTACGTATCAAAATTGGTACTTGGAATCGAGAATCAGCCCCTTACCGGAAAACCAATGAGAGCCAATGCCAGCTAATCGCAGGCAATGTGCCCCATTTCTTGCCCTATTGGAGATCACCAGCAATGAAAACAATCACAGTCATTTCACGAGGCGGCAATAAGCACAAGGTCAAGGCTGTCGTGCGCGGAGACATCGCTATTCACGCGGAAATAGACCAATCAGGCAACAACGGCAGAACGCGATATTGCTTAACGCATATTCCATCAAGCCTTCGAATCACCGGAGGCTTGGAAGAAGCCCTGCTTTTAAAGCCGTTTCTCCGCGTTCTCAGTGCGTTGAATTGGCCACCATACCCGAAAGCGAAAGCGTTCCAAGCAGAGGTTCGCTTTGCAATGTCAGAAATCGTCTCTTCCGGGAAATCTCCCGTGAGAGCGAAGCGCGCCCACGATGGCTTTTAACCGCCCCAGGAGATCATGCAATGAAAGCTAAACTTAAATACGAAGAAATTACCGGCGAGCACATCCGCCACATAGCGCAGCTGGTCCGCGACGGCTCCGACCAGACGCCAGCCGCGAACGCCTTAGCGGAGTTCGTTAAGGGCGTCGAGCCGCTGACCAACAAGCAGGTAACCGCACTCATCGCTGCAATCAACGAGATCGCCTTTACGCTGATGGATGTCAAAAGCGCGGCCATCCACTTCAAAACCGCCGACGATGCGAAGCGCGCAGCGAGCGAGTTGCGCAAGACAGACGCGATCGTCTACCCGGTTACGAACGTGCGGACGGTGATGACCATCAGCAAGACCACAATCGCCCATCTGGAGGCAATTGCGAAGCAATACGACGCTACCTACCAGACGAGCAAATAGGAGGCATATGGCAAAAGCAATTACATCGCTCTCAGGACGCGGCGCGTATCACGACGCCAAAAAGAAGGCCCACTATGGACATCACCCTTGGATTCACTGGACCGCCAAGGGGAAAGAGCCGCAAGCGCGCAAACTAAGCGAAGCCGCTTTGGTTGAAATGATGCTGGAAATCAGCACGCAGCAAGATTGGTATTACATCGGCCCCGATGGCGTGCCCGCAATCTATGGGATCATTGTTGCCAATCGGCTACTTGCAAGAATTCGTGCGGGCGAGAGCCCGAAAGCAATTTAACGAGCGGCTACCGAACCGCTCAAATCCTCAGCCATCCTTCCCTTTTCGGAAAATAACCCTTGCAACCAAGCCTAGGCTTGGGTATACTGGTCCCGCCTCGAATAACCGGAAAGGATTTGAACCGATGGAAACCTACCTGATACCCGAATTTAACCTCGATCAGCTTCGACAGAATCTTGGCAAGCTCACAAAGCGCGCCGTCAAGCTGGGCGTCGCGGCAATTCAAATCAATGAAGGCCAGCCCTTCGACGTTCCCCGCGTCAAGCACGGCGACGGTTCACAGTACTGGTTTTCCGCACAAGGCCCGGTTCCCGCCGACAAAAAGATTCTGAGCTATACGCGATTCTTTCCCGTTTCCGTGGAAGGCAAATCACCGGTCCTGAACGGGTGGACGCTGGCAGGAACGATCCAGCCTATCCAGACTGAAGATGGGATGGAGTCAATTTTCCGTATCGCGGGCGACATTGAGATCACACAGGAAACCCGTGAATTTCTCCGCTCGCGTGCGATGTATTGCGACCATTGCCACACGGAGCGCCGCCGCAATGATGTATACGTCGTGCAGAATGCTGCAAACGCGGAATTTAAGGTCGTCGGTTCGTCCTGTATCCGTGACTTCCTTGGCCACGAGAGCCCGGAAACATTTCTCAATATGGCCGCGTTGCTGGCGTCGATTCACGACCTTTGCGCAGGCGCAGAAGACGAAGATTATTTCGGCGGATCAGGACGCGGAATGACGCGCTTTGACGTTGAAACCGTGCTGGAAATGGGCGCGTGCGTTATTCGCAAAGATGGCTTCACCAGCGCGAAAGCTGCCCGAGAGGACGAGTTTAAAACGGCGACCGGCGCGCAAGTGTTCGGCATCCTGCTCACCCGCCCGAGCGATACTGACTACCGCGAAATCAAACGCGATTACCTGGATGCGGTAACGGATGATGATCGCCAATTGGCCGCAAATGCCCGCGATTGGGCGCGCACGCTGGTTGATTCCGATAGTGAATATCTTTACACGTTGTCGGTGATGGCTCGCGCCATCGCGCTTACGGGGCGTGAAATGGGCTATGCCGTTTCGATGATCCAAGCGTATCGCAAAGAAATGCTCTTGATCGAGGAACGCAAAGCGGAGGCGCAGATCTCGAATCATTTTGGCGAAATTGGCGAGCGCATGCCGATGACGCTGACGTTCCTTGGTTCGAGCACGTTCCCAGGCCAGTACGGCGTGACAACTATCTGCCGCTTCAAGACGCCCGAGGGCAACCGCGTTACGTGGTTCGCGTCAGGCGAGCGCCAATTTGATCAAGGCGAGGTTTGGAGCGCCGTGGCCACGATCAAAGGCCACGATGAATACAAGGGCGTCAAGATCACAACAATCAGCCGCGCCGCCGACTACGTGGAGAAAGTCAAAAAGTCTCGCGCTAAAAAGCCGCAGGCTGTTTAAGAGCAACCGACACGGGGCGAGCAGTCGCCCCTCTCAATAACCGCAGCAACCGGAGACCGCAATGAACAAGATCGGAACAATCGTTGAGCACAATGGCGAGCGCTTTTTTCTTCCTACCCGAGCGGATATTGAAGCGCTTCAAGTCGGCGACCTTGCCCCATCATCGATGAGCACGGATGACCCGGACGGCTTTGAGATCGTCACCGAGATCACGCACAAAGGCGTTGATATTCACGGGAAGGCGTTTGCCTGCTACTACACTCGATTCGGCGAAGGCGCAACAATCAGCACGTCCATGAAGGAGGACGAACTTTATCGCACTCTCCGCTATTGCATCAAACGGAAAAGCTACGAACTGGACCAGATCGAAAAGGCGTTGCTGGCAAAGCGCGCCTAATTAAACTCTAAACCGTGCCCCGTTCTTTTCTCAAAAGGAGATCGCAATGAAACTCATCGAAGCCGCACGCAAAGTTATCGAAGATCACCAAGCGCAACTCATCCGCCCGAAGAAAACCCAGGTTCAGGGTGAGCCAATTCAGTACGACGCCAAAGACTGGAACGGCAACAAAAAGGGCTGGACGATTCTGGATAGCACGACAGCGAACGTGATGTGCAAAGTTTACGCCAAGGTCGAAGCAGAGCGGCCCGAGATGATTGCAAAGTTCGATCGTGCGCCGTTGCCAAATGCAATCGCTTTCATCTGGGCCATCGCCAATCCGAAGAAGGGCTAGCCCGAAATATTTCAATCAACCGCCCCAGGAGATCACGCAATGAAAAGAAATCGAGAAGTTAGCGAAACAATCACAATCCCTGCCGGACGATCTATCGCCCGCATTTGCGGACAGGTCGATACCCGAACGATTCAACGAATCATGGAAACTGAGGCTCCGCTTGGCGGCGCGCTCGATGCTATCAATAAGGTGCTCGACGGCAAAGGCGTCGTTAGCAAAACGCTGCGAGACAACAACGGGCGCATCTATCGCTTCTTGTATATTGACAGGGACGGTGAGAGCGTCGAGACAGTGATATATATCAGCAACCTCGGACGCGAAGCGCGCTATGAGATCGGAACGCCTCAAGCATATCTCAATAAATGGCGCGAGGTTGAATTCTAAAACCAACGCCCGACGACATTATCGCGTCAAACAAACCGCACGCCCCATAACAAATCACTCAATACACTCGAAAGGGAGCAGTATGAAAGCAATCAGCCGTCAAATTATCGTCCGTCTTGTAGCTCTTATCGCGTTCTATGCCCGCGTGCGCCAATCGATCAAGCTTCGCGCCGAAGTCAATAACTTCCTGCCTGCCGCCGTCTATGCGCGTGGACGCCAATTGACGCTGGTAGAGGATCGCACCAACGAAAAGCTTACCCGGTTCTATCTGCGCCTGGACGATGGGATCATGTTCGAGATCACACCCGAGGACAACCGCGAGATTGGCCCGCAATCGCCCTGTAAGGCCCGGCTCCATCCAAGCTTCGGATGGGAGCAGCAAAACGCTTTTCAGCGGTATTTGGCGCGAACGACGGGCGACGCCAATCAGCGCATTGAGCAATGCGTGAGATACGTGGACGTGGCCAAACTTTTTGACGCGCCGGATACCGCTAAAGAGGAGGAGGAAGCGTATCAGGCAACCTTTCACCCGTACTCATTCATCCGGCGAGAACTGAGAAAAAATCCTCGCCAGCTTACCAATGAGGACGTGTCCACCCTTTGGGAGCGGACGCATAAATCCGTTCACAACAAGCTGGCGGATGCGCTGATCGCGTATCGCCCCGATCTGAAACAGATGGTCGAACACTGCCTGATGTCGGATGGCGACTCGATCGAAGTATAATCAATCGCCACAATAGACCAATCTATCAACCGGAGGCGCGCTTTTCACAGGCGCGCTTTCCCTTACCCGGAGAAACCAAAATGGCCAGAAAGAAAAAAGAAGCCCCACAAGAGCCCCGCTTTGATATTGCCGTCCGCGTCAGTAAGACCGAAATGGAGGAATTCAGGCAACGATGCCAGCGCTTGAATCCAAAGCTGGATGTGTCAGCGATGACAAACCCGGCAGTGATTTATACCCTCTGCGGAGGGACGCGGGAATACAAGCACGGCGGGCTCCGCAAGAGATCAGGTGCAAAGCCTATCCGCATCGAAGTGCAGCATACGCTTGATGGACCGCTTTACATCACTGCTAAAAGTCAGAAGGCTCAGGCCACGGAGACAGAGCCACAATTGATCTGGCTCGAAACCCCTGAACGCGAGTTAATCGTGAGCCATCGGAATTTCATCACGTTCCCGGAAAATGTTGACCCGGATGCGAATCTGGCTTGACATCAAGACTAGACTTGCTTATACTGCGTTCGTGGTCAAGGAATGATCATAAACCGATCAACCAAAGGAAATACGATGACGAACCATCCAATAGCAATCGCAGTCGAACCGCTTCGAGAGGACGCCAAAGCGCGTGCGCGCAAAGCGGCTGAAAACACCGTCCAACAGGTCAAGGAGGGTTTAAAAGCCCACGGCGGCGACCGGCGCTTGCTGGCTCCCTATCCGCCTGGATCAGTCGGGAAAAAAGCATTCATGCAGATGGCGAGCTATTACCGCTTGGTTCGCTTGCTGACTGAGGTTGACCCGAAAGCGCATTCCTACAGAGGCATCAATGATCCTGATCCCGCTGTAATGTCGGCGAAAGGCATTCGCGAATTCATTGCAAATGCGGAAAAAGACGCTGACGCTCAGTATTCGGCGTTTATCGCCAAGCTTATCGCCAAGATCGGCGAATGCGATTCCGCTATCCTCGACGGCTCCCACGTTTGGGGATATTCAACCCTGACGATTCAAAAGGGCTCAACCATTGAAAGATGGCGAACCCAGATGATCATCAACGTTTCGAAGCTGGGGAAAATGTTCAATCAATTCCCCACGCGAAAAGTCAAAAACTAAAACCGCGCCCCAGGAGATCACGCAATGAAACGCAGACATGGCCGTAAAGGCGAATCAACCGAATATATTCAATATAGCGCCGACGTTGACGGCGCGAAAAAGACCCGGTTTTTCGCGCAATTCAACGGGCGCGTTTGGAACGTGTTCAAGATGGAGCCCGGCAAGGGCGGACAGATCACGCCAATCTTCACTAACATTCTGGAACGTGGATGGGCCGAAGCGCGAGCACGCCAGCTCGCCGCCAAAGCTGGATACTAACCCGATCAATCAACCGCCCCAGGAGCACGAACAATGAGCACGAAGCAAGCAATCGATCCGCCCAATATCACCGCTGACGCCATCGCCAAATGCCGCGAAGAGCATCGAAGCCTTCAGCGCCAAGCTGGCGACCGCGTGCCCGTCATTGTGGCGAGCAAATACGACGATGGGCCGCACGTTTTAGGCGTCCAATACTGGACCGCTGAAATGATCCTTGCGGGCATTTCCGCCAACACCGACCACACGCAATCGGCGTTCGTGGACTACCTTTTCAACTAATCGCACACTCACGGGGCGAGCAATCGCCCCTCCCGACAACCGCAGCAACCGGAGAAAGCAATGCGTTTTAAGATTTCACGAAAGCTGGAACAACTCTTTGAGATCCGAGCGGCCAACTACGAGCAGGCTGCGCACGCCGCCGCTCGCAAGCTTTACGGACGTAAGGCCACCGCCATGCGAACCACGGGAACCGCAGGAATGAGCGGCTACTACCAAGCCTATGTCCCGATGCCCAAGGGGCAAGGGGGCAGCAATAGCGTGGGCGAACCGTTCCACGTGATGGACTTAAGCTAGACCCGACCGACCACGACAGAACTATCAACCGCAGCAACCAAGGAGACAATAATGGACGTTAAATCAATCGCGCTGGTTTATGACGACCGAGACCCGAAAAATAAGGGCTGGTACGCCAACGCATTCAACGCTGAAGAGGCCAAGGACGCGAGACAGGATCTGGAGATCCAGATCTCGCGCCCAACCCGAGCGAACGCCTGGAAAGGCGCAAAAGCCGCCGCCCTTCGCGGTCTCCGTGACAATGGCCACGTGATTAAACGTGGCTGTATCGTTCGCGTGTACGACTCGATTGGCCGAGATCTCCCGTCCCGCGTTGTCACTGTTTAAATTAAACGTCAACGCAAATTCGCATCTGCGCATCCCATATTCCGTCTGTGCCCCCAATATTTACAAACACAGAAAGGTTCTATATGGAAACGCTTCCCTCGATCTTCACTTTGTTCTATGCCATCGGCGAGATGTTGACGATGACGTGGCCGGGCCGACTGGTCCTTGGCATGGTCGTCGGTTCGATGCTCGCCCGACTGGCCAGGGCGTAAACTATCAAAAAACGGGATGGGTTTTTATGCCCATCCCGGAGTTACCCGATAACCGTAGCACGAAGAGGTAATTGTTTAGAGATGACACGATCGACCGGCTATTTTCTCACCCAGCTCGTGTCTTACGCGGTCGGCGCGTTCGCATTTAAGCAAGGGATTCTGTGGCTATTCACAATTACGGCGCTGGCGCTATTGGCCGCGAGCGCGAAAGGACAAAAAGCACAATGAGCATCAATTTTGACGAGATCAGCGCTTTTACCGCATTTGATAAAGGCGAAAAATTCAACGATGAAGAACAGGTACGAGAATACTTCACCGTGGACAACATTATTGAGATGTTCGGTGAGTGCGCTTTCAGCCAAGCCGAACTAGATCGATGGGCGAATCGAGTGCTGCAAGAGCGAAGGCATTGCGACTTCTAAGCGGGCTCTCGATAGTCCACGAACCCAAACCCGCCCCAATCTTCCGCGACCACTACGCCACGATCGACTTCCGGCAAGCCCCAGGACAGCGTTTCCTCGTGGATTGCCGCTTCTCTTTCGGCCTTGGCTCGAACGATGTCCTCAAAGGTATAGTGGAAATCGGCGTCATAGGCCCACAATCGATCGGAGATCTTTCCCGTGGGACAGCCATTGTTTTCGCGCCAGATCGTTTCAGGACGCACGTTTCGAAGCTGCGGCTCCCCGTTGTCGGCGAGTTTGGAAGATCGAAGCGCGAGGTGAGGGCGAAGGCGAGCGACCGACACGCGCCCGTGTTTGATCACGTCGGCGCGGCAAATCGTAATTGCTTGCTGCCAGCGCACTGAATGCTGATACTCGACGCGATAGCTCGTATAGCCGTCTATGAGCACAAAAAGCGGCTGATCGCCGTTGCTTCTCTGTTTGGTTGATTTGTTGAGTTTGAGAGAAAGGTTGCGATGCGCTTTTGAATGTCCGCGACGAGCCATGGATACACTTGTGCTGTCGTTGTTAGTTTGGCCAGCAATCAACCTCTAAAAAGGGATCGCCCACCGGAGAACCCGGAGCGCAAAACGTAGACAGCAACAATGTAGGCAAACGAATTGTATCAATGAGTTAGCGAGATACAAGGGGTATGTGAAAATATTTTATTAAGTGTCCGCAAAAAGCAATGTTTTCTGTTGACCCAAGGCTAGGCTTGAGGTAATATCCGCTTGTCAGTGGCAATAACGCCAGAAAGGAAACGCAATGCTAAGAGATAGCAAGATTCAAATCGCCAAAGAATCAATCGCCAGCATCAATCACGCCGCCGCGCTCTTCAAATCCTTACCCGCTGGCGATCCTCTTCTTGTAACCAAAGACTACGCGCCTCAAAATCGCCAATTTTCCCTTTCTATTCGCTGGTCAAGCGTCAGAAGCGGAAGCTGGTTTAACCGCAAAGCCATAGTGACTCAAGGTCTCACGATCCGCGCCCACATAGCGGGCAACGAATTGCTCCGCGCCGAAGAATTTGAAACCTACGTAAGGCCAAGCGCCACCGACAAACAACGGATCGCAGCCATCTCTCGTGCCTATCTAAAGGCTGAAACAATCGCCGCCGAATTCAACCGCAGAGCGCCGCTTATCAACGAAATCGAAGCCAAGGCGAAAACCATCCTTAAAGGTCAAAACAAGGAGAAGTTTCTTGATGCGATCGAAACGGAAGAGGCGCGGCGCGGCAAGTTGTCTGACTATCAATCGATGACCTATATCGAAGCTAAAAGCTGGCTAGCCTGGATCGAAAGCTGGAAAGCCTAGCTCGATCTCGCCCCTTTCCTTTGATGCCGCAAGGCGATGTCTGAATTATCAACCGCAGAAAGCGCCTTGCGCGCAAAGGAGAATCACATGGACGAAAAGATCTACGACAACAAACGGTTTGACTCATCTCTAAAATATTCGGGCGGGCAGGTACATGATTGCCTCACCCCCTTCGGTGAAAAATTCGTTAAAGACGGATTTTTACAAGGCTATGGATATATCGACGGTGGAAAAACCGGTCATTTTGGACGCAAAGCTAAAGGCCCAAGCTATGAAGTCTTGCGAGAGGCGCTAAAAACCGGAGACCTGAACAAGATTGCGGCAGCGGCCAAAAAACTTCCAAGCGTTAGCCTGCGAATCGACACGAGCAGGCCCGGCAATCCAAATTACGGATTCACCCTCTCGCGCCAGGGCTGCGTTCTCTATAAAGCGACCTATCTTGGGCCAGTTAAATAACCGCCTGCTTTCGCCCGCTGAACCCATTAGGGATAACGGCAGATTAACAACGCAGCTAACCCAAATGGAGACAAGATGTATATTCAGATCGGAGCTATCAATCACGACATCAACGGCGAGAGTCGCCCGAAAGAGCAGATGGACTTCCTGGAGGCGGGCCACGACGACGACGCCTTCGTTTATGTCATCGATGGCGACCAGAGCCTCGTTCGGAGCTTCGCGACGGCTGTCTTCGAAATCGTCGCAGCAGAAGCCGACGACTTGCTGGAGATCCTCGCGCAAGGCCATGAAGTGGTCTGTCGGAGCGATTGGGAGCCCCTGAAATATCTGGCCAAAAAAGGCGTCAAGAGCCGCACGGGCTACTGGAGAGGTGAAGTCGTCCTCTCGATGGACAGCATGTAACGCGATTTCGTTAAACCAGGGGAGGCCCGCGCTTCCCCTCTCACCCAACCAAAACAGGAGCAGTAATGGACGCAGAAAAAACCAAACAGATCGTTGACCAACTCAAAGCGCATGTCGCCCTCGAACATCAGAAGATGACTGAGATTTACGACACCAAGCTGGCCCAGCTTCCGCCCATAACGCAGGGCCGTTTCAGCGAATTCCTGAAATGGTACGGGGCGGATGTGCTCATCTGTGAGCAGAAAGTCGTCATGCTCTATCATCTCAAAAACCAAGTCGAAAAACTGGAAGACGTGCCTTCCATTCTTGGAGCGGTTGCGCGAAAGCAGGTGGAAATCTTTCAAAGCGTCGTGGATGACACGGCAATGGGATCAGGAGCGGCGCTGGACAACGCGATCCGAGAAGCACGGCAAACAGCAATGGCCCGCCTTGCTACGCGAGACCTGCCCTTTCTGCTCGCGAACCTCGAAGCGACCGTGAATAAGTTCCACAAGGCAAAGGCACAAGCCGAAGCGGCTAAAGCGTAGCCCCATCACCGGGAGACCCGCGCCTCCCCTTTATCAACCGCAGCACTCAGGAGTACCGATGAATAGAAATGAGCTTCAAGATCTTTTGAATCAGGCCGCAAGCTTGGCCAGTGATCGAAGAAAAAACGTATCACAGATTGCCCAGATTCAGTCCAGGATCTCGACTGCAATCGATCGCAGCGGTGACGGACCAAGACCAATGAGCGGTCCGCTCTCGGAGCGTCGAGAGAAATTCCAGGATATGTATGTTAGTGCCGTGCAGCAAAACCCGGCAAAGCTCACCGCGATGACCGACGAGATCTTGGGGCTGATCCAGCGGTAAGTGTTCCACGACGTTCCACGTCCCGGCAACCCGTTGCCATTGGTGGAGATAGGGCGATAGCTCGAACCTCTATCAATGGCATTTCCGATAATGTACCTTTTCAGAAATAGTTTTAGTGAATTTCGAGATAAGACGATGAAAATCAAGTACATACAGCGAGAAATCAACCTGCTCGTCGATCGGGCGATTGAGGTTCTGAAAATCAAAGCGCCAATATTCGGCTGGGATGATAGCTGGCTCGACGAAATGTCCTTTCATTCTTTTGAGGACGATGCCATTTGTCTCTCCGTTTACCGCCAGGGTGATACCGATTACCACACCGTCGACCAGGAAGACCTTGACGCCTCAGATGATGCCCTGGTGATCAAGTTCAAAGAACTGAAAGCTAAAAACGATCGAATCAAAGCGGAGAGAAAAGCAGCCGAGCGGAAGGGGATCGAAGAGCGGCAGTATCAGCAATACCTGATGCTAAAAGATAAATTCGAGGTGAAGCAATGACGATCAACTGCCGATGCAACGCCTGCGGCCAACACCATCGAACTCCTGATAGCTTCGCTCGCAAAGGCGAAAAACTGAAAGATTATCTGTGTGCAGCCTGCGGGGCGCGAGCGATTCGAAAACTCAACAAATACGAACGCAGCGCTGAACTGGCACTGCCCCACGATCAACAGATTGCTTTGATGCGGGATCGAAAAGTGCCGCTCATTCGACCCACGATCGATAAGGCCCAACTGCTCTGCAATTGCGGTCACAGGGCGAACCAGCACAAACAGGGGAGAGCCAAAATAGGAGGCTGCATTTATTGCAATTGCAGCCGTTTTCAGGAAATAAGATTCGGGGTAGTCCTATGAGTCGAATTATCGAAAACGTCACCCTCGCCGAAATCCGCCCCGGAGACTTCGCCCAGCTCTACAAGTGGAGCGAGCGCCCGGAAGACTCGATCTGGCTCACGGGCTACAACCGAGCAGCCAATGTCAATGTCGGCGATCGTGGCCGATTCGTCTATAAATCGACCGCCAGCCAAGGGCTTTGGTGGTTCGAAAAGGAAACGGAGAAGCAATGAGCGCACAAACGATTCACGATGCATATATGCCCGCTCTCGCGGCCCACAAAGAAGAGGTTATGGCCGAAACTTGGGGGCATCTTGCGCCCAAAAAGAATCAAACCTACACCGGGAGAATCGTTTTCGCAGTTGGGATCTATGGCAACGACGAGTTAAACCCTACTGCAATTTTTTGTGAATTTGAAGGACTAGACGATTCGCCCTGGTTTTTTGATGAGCTGCAGGATTTCCTGTACGCCAACCGAGGCAAATCCGGCTATGTGTACGAGTTCAATGGCACGTTTCGAAACTATCGATTCAAAGGAAAAATCAAAACCCTCTTAAACGCTAATAAGGAGCAGCGATCATGAGTGCGAGAATTATCGACAGTGTGCCCTATATCAACGACAAGCCCGCCATCCACGATCCATTGCCGCCCGACGATCTGTGGATTGGAACGCTTTCGGATTATCGCTGCCCCGAGTGCAATGCACGGCTAAGCGCAGAGCATCAGATCTGCATGAATGCCTGCCATTTAAACGTGGCGCAGTTCAGGCGATTCATGGACGACATGCACGCCATTAAGGCAACGGTCGATGCGCAGATAAAAAGAACGCAAAAAGGGGAGAGCGGTTAAGCCCTCCCCTTTTGTGTCGCTAGCAACACGGTGCCCCTACATTGTTGTGTCAGCTTGCGACTACGGAAACTGTCAATTTACAAGAAATATAAAAGCTGTCAGGCCGCATCCTGCGGCGAATAAAACACCGAAAAAAGCCATACTCTATAATTCCTTCCCCGAGGCATAGTATTTGTATTCAAAGAACAAGTGAGGTGGGGAGCGGGTAAAGGAGTAACCCCGCTCCCCGGCTAGTGCTTCTACACACTAGGCTGAGGATTTGAATCCGCCGCGCCCTTGGAAATGGAATCGACCCGTCTGCCGAGTGATCGACGCCGCACGGCGGAATCTTATCGCCCGGCGCTACTGCGCCAGGAGCGTATCGAGCCGCGCCCTAAGAGCCACAGACAGCTTTTCGCCCTCAGTGAAGGCATCCGCCTGCGTCAGCCGCGTTTGGCTGATTGTGGCAATGACAGCCTTCTGCAGGATCAGCACGAGATCCGTCCAGACAGTTTCATTTTGAGCGATCTTGAGCGCCTTGTTCGTCCCGGTCGCCGCCGCTTTCACTTCGGCTTCAGGGACGGTCGGTTCCTTAGTCGCGGCGATCACAGCTTGGATCGAATTCATCGTGAACTGCAGGAAGAACGCGAATTCGTTCACCCGCTGGCGCACGTTAGCGTCAGCGATAATGGCCGTTTCCAGCAGGAGCGCCTTCACGTCCTCCACGCCCGAATTGATTGCGGCCAGGACTTCCTCTTTCTTATACCCGCCCGCCGCAGCTCGATTCCGCACGATGTCCACCGAGATCACGGCCCGCTGGCTCAGTTTGTGGATCTTGAGCGCCGTGGCGTGATTCAGCTTGCCAGCCTCTTCGAGACGGACAACGGCGTCAGTGAGCGCGCCAAAGGCGGTATAGGCGTTCGCGGTATAAATCGCGACCTTGTGAATCGTGGTTTTCGGCGTGCAGGCCGACAAGAGAAGAGCGAAAACAACGATGAACGAAAGAGCGAATTTAGTTGCCATTGAGCCCTCCAGTAGCGCGGATCAGTTTCGCTTCGGCGCTGTCGGCCCGAGCGGTTTGCGCCTCAGTCTTGGCCTTCTCAGCCTCGATCGCCTGTTGACGTTTCCATCGCTCCCAGGCGGTTTGGAGCAAGCTGAAGAGGCCAGCCGCAATCGCGGAAACAGTCTCCGCGCTGACTTCCTGCGTCACGATGCCCTTGGCGACGAGCCAAGTCATCGTAGCGCCCAACCCGGCGCGAGTGAGACCGTAAATCCAAACCTTAACCAATGTAATCGTAGCGTCGTTCATTTCATCTCCCACGGTAAGCGACTGAAACCTGCCGCAGTCTGATCGGCCACAAAAGCACCAATTACGAAGGCTTTTCGCCTTTTTGCTTCTGTATGTACGTGACCGCCGTGATCGCATACTGAATCAGCATCCCCGTGGCGATTGCGTATAGGATCGAAGTGATCTGCTTTACTTCCGATCGGAACGCCACGTAATCCAGTTGATTGATGCGTGTTTCATCTTCCAGACGCTTCAGTCGGTCTTCGAGCCCTTGGGTGCGAAACACCTGCATCGCCGAATTCGATTCGAGCCCATATAGCCGATTGTCGATATTGTCCGACCGAACCTGCCCTGTAACGTTCACATAGGGCATGAACAGGATTGCGATCATCGTCCCGACCAGCGGAACGATGGGCAATAGTCGGAGCAGGTTATTCGCCCGGACCATCCACACCGCCTTCAGGTCGCTCATCGTCGCTCCACTTAGGCGACTGCGTGAATTTGACGACCCACTTTTCGGGCACCGTCACCACGCCGCCATCCCGGTGAATAGACCAACCTGTCCGATGTCGATAATGAAACGTCCCGAATTTTCGAATCGTAACCCTGTGCTGGCCGTTCGGATCTTCCAGGGTTTTCCGAATCTGACCCAGGAAGCCTTCAACGACGGCGGCGACATCTTTTTCGCTCAGATGCGCAATTTCGGGATTGCTGGCTCGTAGGCCAGCGACGATTTCATGTTTCGACGAGACGATTGATTCTTTTGACACGTGAGGAATTACCAGGGGCATAAAAACAAAAAGCCACTATCAGTCACGTGAGATCACGTGAGCAATAGTGGCGTTTCTTGCTTGGCGCATTGCCAAGCGTCACGGGGGATAGAAAAGAGCTAAGCGGTACAGGGACCGAGAGCGGTTTTGAGTGCGTTCGACGCGATGGCCATTTCAGCTTCCGAGACGGCCAACCCGGTCATTTCCTGATACGCTTCGAGCATTCGTTTCTGATCTCTCAGAAACTTGATCCGGCTTTGTTTCGTCGTTTCCGCCAGGGACAGGAAGTTTTCACGCTTCCGTCGAAAATGTACATTCACTTTCAGGGGTTTGCAAGGGCTATTTTCTTGCCCCTCTTGCACTTGTTCTGTTTTCAATGGACAACTCCGATGGGGCGCGGGGCAGTGCGCCGTGTGTACTCCGAAATAATGCGCTGGTTCTTTGCCAGCTCTTTCCAGTGATTGTCGCCGCAGGTGTGAGGACGGCGATGGATAAGCAGATGCCCAAATGTTACCGCTAAGTTGTCCGCCATGCAAACATTTTCTTATATAGGCGTAATCCTAAAGTACGGGCCGTTCCGGTTTAGGACAGCGCGCGCTTCGTTTTTCGATCTTGAATCTGGTCGGTCCTTTAGGCGTAGATGCCTTTTTCGCCGGATCGCGAGGCGCGACATACTGCGTATAGCTTCTGACCGGCCCGGTGTTTTCCTGACGCCCTTCCTGACAAAGCGCAGGCTTCACCAGATCCTGAAAAGCAATCTGGATCGCCTCTGCGATCAGGTGTTCGGGCCGCGACGGTGGGACGCCGCTACGCCGACAGGCCGCAACGTGCGAGAGGCAAATCCGATCGATACGCGCCCGCCCTTTTTTGGGAAACATTTTCACGATCGCCAGGATCTTGTCTAGCGATAACTGTCCGCCGCCACGATGAAGGCCATCCACAGCGGCTTCGATTTGCTTGTAGCTGTAGTTCAAGACTTCTCTCCCTTCGATAATGCAAACTTCTCTGCTTGATCGACTTGTGAATACACAGTCGAATCGGACGGGATGCCGATTTGTACGAGCCAGCTTCTGAGCGCCTTGGGTGAAACATCGGCGCGTGTACCTTTGGGCGCGATGCAGTCACGCATGATTTGATCGCGGGTTTTGCCTTCAGGATGCCCGGTTAGTCTATCGATCGCGTCTTGTAGCGCGGGGTTATTCATCGCCTGCAAATGGCCGATAAAGTGTTCCCAGAAAATGGAATGCGGGCGTTTCTCTTTCGGCTCCACCTCGTCAAACCAAACGATTCCGCGCATCACGCTTGGGCCGTTTGGCTTATTAAGCCGAATATGATCAAAGATTTCCGGCGTAATCTGCCCGCCAAATCTGTACACATCGCCGTATTTGATCGACGCCCGATAGGTCGGTGCGCCGTCTTTGATTTCAAGGAGGAACATCCGGCGCTGTGGGTCCGCCGTCGTCATATGTGCGCCCGCTTCTTCGAGTAGGGCGGCAACGGAGTCAACATTAAGAAAAACGCTATTCGACAAGTGCCAGATCTCCATTCAATCCAAGGTATTCGACAATGACGAGTTTGGCTGCAGCCGCCCCTTTACAGATCTCGACCCGGTAGCCTTGCTGGCGCAGGCGATCGATCCGGTCGATCTGTTCTGGGCTTGTGGTCGATCCTTTCAGCCGCTTCATCTCGATATAGAGCCCGTGGTAGGGATCGCGAGGAACCGGAAGCATCAAATCAGGAACGCCGTTTTTCAAACCCTCTCGTTTCAGCTTGAGAGCTTCGAAGCTGACCCGTTTCCCCTTGGCCGTCGTGCGCCCCATCAGACTTGCGCCGTTTGGGATGGAGTGCAAAAGTTCGATAGCAGGGTAATAGACGGCTATTTTATTGGACCAGGAAATGAGTTTGGCTTGCTCTTCAGTTTCGAGAGGAACCTTTTCTTTGACGCGCCATTCGGCCTTCCCGCCCGTTCGTTTCCGGCGCTCTACAGCCTTATACCAATCTTCGTCAAATCCGTTCAATGAGATGTTACAGACGCCCGAGCAGGCCGGGAGGGGCAATCGCTCAGGCTAGGAAAGGTGGGGCACGAAACGGGGGTATTATACTTGAAACAGATGCGAATGCGAGATCTTTTTAAGTGTGAGTTTTATGGTAAAGATAAAAATACGCCAGAATACTTACCGGTCCAAGCCAATCCAGATCGTCGCGGCCAAAATAACGAACCACGAAAATGACAAGATTCGCTATGAGGATTGAACCGAGATAAGCCCCTACCATCGACCACTCGCCAAAATTCGGCCAGCTCCAACAACTCCCACACCAGCCGTCATCGTCCTCACAATCGCTATCGTTCTCAATCTTAGTAATCGTCTCATAGCCACTCAACGTAAGAGTGAACATCGGCCTTATTTCTGCCTTTGAACGTCGCGAGCGGACCAGTCCTTTCTCTTCAAGCCGTACCAGCGTGGGGTACAGCTCGCCGATTTCCATACTTTCGCTCGACCAGACCAGGACATCGCGCATCAAAGCCCAATCGTTTTTAGCCGAAAGGGCACTGAGAATAGAGATTTCAGGTTTTGATAGATTACTCTTCATAGTACCGCCCGGTCCTTCTGTTGATTTCGGCGTCATACCAGACAGCGCCTTTGCCGTCCGCCGTGTCGACTTTAAGCGGAGGTGACTCCACGATTGCTGGCGGAACCTTGTATTGAACACCCTGACGAATCCGCCCGAATTCGTCAGGGGTTCTACCGGAACGCGAAGCGATATACAACAACAGGCCATAGAGGCATCCAATGGCCAGTGATGCTATTTTCGCCAGCGTTTCAGCGGTATCTACAGTCATTTTTG
>JACCDR010083160.1_pt1 | contig 34714 bp, 24 predicted proteins | sample 7446431 | NCBI WGS metagenome assembly JACCDR01 (sample SAMN15323443, study PRJNA562643) | freshwater metagenome | isolation source: river surface water | place: USA:Blue River Watershed | collected 2017-08-17 | reverse complement strand
CATATGAAACTATTGTTTTGTCCTCCCGCAGGGATCTTCGCGCACAGACGACGGCCGCTGTCCTTGCGCGAAGATCCCTGCGGGAAGACAGGAAAGAGGCTTGAAAACAAAAAGGATGCCTTTTTTTTATCATACATTTTGATACACAGCCAAATTTAATTGTATGATACTTTGAACGAGGTGAATTTGTTGGTTATTGTTACCAAAAAAAACAACTAATTATTGTGAAATTAATTAGTTTAAGGGTGGTGTGTAAAATCTATTTTGTTTGAGTTATACCTATAGGAGATCAATGTGTTAAAATATTGGTGGTATATTAATAAATATTTAATTTTTTTTTAGTAATGCTTTAAATATGGCAAATGTGTTTACTTTTGTGTCATGTTCTGTTTCTAGAAATTTTTGAACAAGGGAGATATTGTACGCCCAATAGATGCAATTTATTTTTTTTATTTTTTTTATGTTTTACACTTTAAAACCTTTTGTTGTTTCTTGTGTAGTACTAGGATCACTGTTTTTGGCAAGCTGTTCTAAGGATACAGAGAAAATTATTGAAGATAAGAAGTCAACGAGTTTGGCTAAATATTATGATGCAAAGACGGCTACGACGTATGTGTTAAATCCCAACAGACATGTGTTAGGCATGAATGAAGGGAGTAAAACAACAGGAATACTCGGTACCATAACCGATGCTTCCGGACAGGTAGAAATACGTGTATGGGAGGCTACTTCAGATGTGGTACCACATCCACAAGTGGCAGTCAATGTAGATCCTGGGTATGTAGTAGTAGGTGGAGGGGCTAGGGTTTTAGCTTCCAATGGAGTTTCTGTACCTGAAGGACTTCTGACAGAAGCCAGACCTGCCAATGATGGTACATTTTCTACCTGGCTGGCTAGTTCCAAAGACCATGGTATATCTTATGCACACAAACTGCAGGCATATGTAATTGGAATGCGTATCAGTGGGATAGATGCCTATACATTACGGCAATATATGTCTTTGAGTGAGAATACATCTGGTTATTTTGCACATCCTAATACCGCAGTGAGTGTACCTGCTGGGTATAGACTTGTAGGGGGTGGAGCAAAGGTGAACTGGACAGGTTATGGAAATTTATTAGTTACTTCTGAACCTGATGATATCCTCACAACCTGGTCTGTGGCAAGTAAAGATCATGCATATTCGGCGCCTTGTTCTATTACAGCCTATGCCATAGGTCTGAAAAGTAGTATTCCCAACTGGGGTTCTTTTCTGTTTTCTGTGGTTTCTGCCCAACAAAACGCTAATAGTTCCAGTTACTTAACGGTGTCTGCCAATGTAGAAGCCGACAAAGTATTGACCTGTATAGGAGCCTCATCGGGTTATTCAGGTTATGGTAGACTTTTATATGCAATGTATCCACAGTTTAGTATACGTTCGGTAACTGCCAGCTCAAAAGATCATCTGAATACAGATGTAGCTAATGCAAGTTTACGAATTAGAGGTATTCAGATTCGTAAAAACTAACAAGCACAGCTTCTAAAACAACTTTAAGTAAAAACACCTCTGACATATCTTGTCAGAGGTGTTTTTGTACATATATACATTCTTTACCGCAATTCAGCCGTCACTGTGGCATTCATTTGTGGAATAATGGTCGTCTCTTTTACCACCATACTATCTTTCGTGACCCAGAATGTAAAGCCACCTGCGTCGCCATTGGCTGGTTTGACCTCTACTTTATAAGTATCAAAAGACCCAGCTGGAACAGTTATTTTCTCTGTGCCTGTCACTTTCAGTACCATGGTTTTAACCTGTTGGGTCAGCATATCAAAGTTCTGGAAAGAAGTCTGGTAGTTTTCGGTCAGGGGTAGCATGGCCAGAATTTGAGCTGCACCACCATCCGCAAACACAGGTGTTTCTAGGTCTGTCTGAATAGCTTTGGTGTTGCCTGCCATCTGCATAGAACCAGAGATTTGAGACGAAGTATAGGCTAGTTCTACCATAGCTCCTGCTTGTTTGGTGATACGTTTGGAAGGCAGAAGGGTTTTTTTAGCTACTTCCGACTCATCAGAGATCTCTCCCATGGGCGACTGTACCTTTTCGAGAATCTTCCAGGTAGTTTCTCCAGCAGAAATTTCAGTACTTTTGGTCATCTCGGTCTGTTGACCAGCCATATCCATCATCACTTTATAGGTATACATGCCTGGTTTGAGTTCTTTGGAAGGCATTGGAACAGTAGCTTTGTTTCCAATGACATCCAAAGATGGAGGCATGATGACAGTTTCTACATCTACTGTAATTTCCTTGAGACGTTTGGCTACTGCAGGGCTCATACTTTCTTGGTATCGTCCATGTAGGTGTTTGGCCAGAAATTTTTCGGCAGCAGCCAGATACGCCATGTTGTTGACAGGCCGGGCAAAGCCGTGGCCTTCATCTGGAGCCAGCAAGTATTCAACCGGGTAATTTCGGTCATATAAAGCAGCGACAATCTGGTCTGCTTCGGCTTTTTTTACGCGGGGATCATTGGCTCCTTGTACAACCATCAGTGGGGTGGTAATTTTGTCTGCATGGTTTAGGGGCGACTGTCTTTTTAGCTTGTCTTTGCCTTCAGGTGTAGTGGGGTCACCCATGCGGGTGTGGAAAATGATGCGTCCAGCTTCCCAGTAGGGTGGAAGTGAGCTGAGTAAGGTAAGCAGATTGGAGGGGGCTACCTGTGCTACAGCTGCGGCATACAGATCTGGGGTATAGGTTACGCCTGCCAATGTGGCATACCCTCCATACGATCCACCCATGATTCCCACACGTTTGGGATCGGCAATGCCTTTGGAGATTAAATATTTGACACCCCACGTAATGTCATCCTGCATGCGGTCACCCCATTGCTGATTGCCCGCATTCAGAAATTTCTTTCCATAGCCTGTCGAACCCCGAAAGTTGGGTTGCAAGACGGCATAGCCCCGATTGGCCAGAAACTGAGCTTGCGAGTTATATCCCCAGCTATCCCGTGCCCAAGGGCCACCATGTGGTACAATCATCACAGGCAGATTTTTGGCTACAGCTCCTTTCGGAAGAGTGAGATAGGCAGGTATGAGCATGCCATCCGATGAAGGATAGGTGACCGATTGCATAGATGCTAGACTTTGGACAGGCAGTTGGGGTCTGGGTCGGTACTGAAAGTTGAGCTTTTTAGTTTGACGGTCAAAGAGATACGTAGCACCCGGATCTACGTCGCTGGCGGCGGATATTAGCCAGTACCGTTCGTCTTGGGTGGAAGATCCGAACATGAGTTCTTTCTGGGGAAGTTTTTGTTTCAGCAACAGATAGTCTGCTTCCAGGGATTTGTCTTTCCAGTAAATCCGTTGCCGTTGGTCTTCGTAGACAGTGGCAATAAGCTTTTTGGATACTTCTGAAAAATAGGCATTGCCAAAATCGGTTCGTTTCAGCGGATCTTCTTCCACCAGTTGGGTTTTTCCATTGGCAGGATTGAGCAGCATCAACTGGGAAAAATTGTTCTCCTCTCCTTTATTCGTTACCAGATATACCAGCGTATTTGTCTGGTCAAAACGGAGTGGATAGGCTGTTTCCAGCACATTGGTTTCATAGATTTTAATAAATCCGGTATCGTCTACACGCAGAACTTCAGAAGTACCATTGGGCGAAACCCGCATGGCCAGCCGAAGTTGAGCTTTGTGGTCAAATACCCAGCCTGCAATTTTTTCTGTATTTTTTCGGAGTAGTGTTTTTTCTCCCGTAGAGAGTTTAAGCTGATACAGGTCGTGCCACGATGGATCACGGTCGTTGAGTCCGATCAGCAATAGATCTGGATCGGATTCAGGTACATCATAAATCAATACCCTAGCTCCTTTGATATGGGTAAGGTCTCGTGATTCAGGTACATCTTGGTCGGGTTGTAGGAGTTGGGAGGGATTGACAGCATAGATATTAAAATTTTCATCTCCTCCTTTATCCTGACTATAAAGAATATAACGACTGTCGTGGCTCCAAAAGTAATTTCGAATGGGGCGGGACATATCGGCGGTGAGCGGTCGGGCATTGGCAAAGGGTTCTTCTCGTTTTTTTACCCAGATGTTGCGAGTTCCCTGATAGGGTTTGATGAAAGATAAGAATGTTCCGTCTGGAGAAAGTTGTGCTCCTGAAATTTCAGGGTCGCCAAAAAAGATTTCGCGGTCAATCAGAGGGGGCAATTTTTGCTGTCCAATGGCAGCTGTTGTGGCCAGTATAATCCATACCATCCACATGCGTAATAGGTATTTCATGGCTGTTGACGTTTAGAGAGTAAAATATATTATCTAAGTTACAATCAAATGGTTAGTATCATACATTTTTTCTATAAACGTTCTTATATGCGTATGAAGCCAGCACAAGGAAGGATAAAATCACACAAACAAAGAAAGAGGCTTAGACGGTGGCCTTAATTTTTTACGTCTGTTACCTGAAGTACCAGTAGCCAGTCATTTTTATCGGGTGAATCAAAAACCATTTTATAGCCTGTAGGGTATGTACCTGAGCTGCGTCGTTGTCCGGTGCGGGTATTGTACCAGGAGGCTATCATGAGTTTGCCTGATAGAACAGTGGTATTGAGGGTTAGCTCACGGGCAGAGGGGACATAGACAACAATGGTTCGCCCATCCCGGGTCAGGGCAGCCGTGGCATAATCATTGGTGGCATATTTCTCATTTCCGCTGATAATCAGCTTGTTTTCGATGTCAGGTACGAGCAAATACCAATCGAAGGCAGCAAAAATGGTGTGTAGGTATTTTAGGGACGATACGGCTGGAAGTTCCATCTTTTTCTGCCAACCTGGCTCGGCACGTGACAGAAGAGAGCTGTATGAATAGCCGCATCCACCAGACAGGATAGACCAGTAGATCTGCTTGCGGGTTTGAAGTTCAGACCCCGCAGTACCTTCTTCGCCTTCGGATAGAGTTCCGCCAAGTACAAACGGTCGGGTGGGAATTTTGCGGTATTCGGTGTAGCCCATCTCGTATACATCTGGCTGAACCGGGTTCCAGGCTTTGGTAAAGCCTCTGAAGTAAGTAAAAATCGTCGAAAACGTCAGCCATTTGTCTGTGGCTTCCCATACATCTGAACTTGAATGAGAGGCTGCTGCATGGTAGGTCATCAGCTGCTGGGTTTTACGGTCTTCTATGCCACGGGCTAGTGAGCGGATTTCTTCCTGCAAGGGATGTGGATCATTGCCTCCGCCCAGCATCCAGACAATATTCGCAAACCGTTTGTAGCGTTGCCCGATAAATTGTCCAAACAGAAAACATTTATCCTTGCCATTCTGCTGCATATACGCATGGGCAGGTACATTCCAGCCTTCCTGACAGCAGCCTTGCCAGAGCGGAGCCATGGCCAGTAGCAGATTCATAGAGTCTGCCAATGCTACCACACGATCCACATGACGAAAATAAGCCTCGTTAGGTTTAGAAAAGTCGTAGTTTTCAAAGGGTTCATGTCCTTGGGAAGTTTTCAGTCCGGGCAACGAGGTAAGCATGACTTGTATGGTATTGAAGCCTTGTTCTTTGCGTTTTTTCAGGTACTCACGGGTTTCAGCTTCTGTAAATCCGGTGAGAAGCTGCCAGGCTGCATCAGCTGCATACAGAAACGGAATGCCATTTTGGTCAATCAGGTGGTGATTGTCTGGCCCGACTCTGAGGGGAAAGATAAATCTCTTCTGAGCCTGGACAGAGAAGGTAAGCCAAATGGCCATACTAAAAATAACCAGAGATTTCGGCATAGTCTATGAGGGTTTGAACAGATTTAAAAAAAGCTTCTGTTACGATTTTTGAAAAACCTGTATTTCCAACGACTCTACCAGACTCGCATCAGACGGTTCTACACAAACAGCGAGTCGTATTTTTTTGATACGATTTTTTGTCCGAAAAGTTTCAAAACTGTAATCCGTTCACTACACCAGACAGGTGAACGGATTACGGATGCCCGATGAGTCGTCAGTCTATAAAATTTTGCACCAGTTGCAAAAGCTCCTGTGGTTTTTCGGCATGTACCCAATGCCCTGCATCTGCTACTGTTGCTAGCTGAGCCTTTGGAAAGTGGTGATGAATGTCTTCCATATCTGTATCTGTTACATAGGACGAACGACCACCACGTATAAACAGGATGGGTTTATCTGAACGGAACGAATCTGGTAACTTCTGTCCTACATTTTCGATCTGTTGGTTTAGTACGGGCAGGTTAAACCGCCAGTCAAATCCTCCGGCATCGGCTCGGTATAGGCTTTTGAGTAAAAATTGCCGCACATCTGGTTCCGGAATGCCCTGGGCCAGTTCCTCGTCGGCTTGCTGGCGGCTTTGTAAGGTGGCGACTGGCAAACGTTGTAGGGTATCCAGAATGCTGCGATGGTGAACAGGATAGTATTTGGGTGCAATATCTACCACAATCAGTTTACTGAACAAGTCAGGGTAGCGTCCGGCAAAGTACATAGCTACCTTGCCGCCCATAGAGTGGCCAATCACGACGGGCTGGTGTAGCTGATGTGTGTCTATAAATTCCTTCACATCATCACTCATGGCTGGGTAGGTAAATTCCTCCGAATGGGGCGAACGACCGTGGTTTCGCAAATCCAGCAGGAAAACTTGGTGGTTTTCGGCCAGGGCTTTGGCTACCGTCATCCAGTTGTCCATGAGTCCAAAAATTCCATGCATAATCAGGATCGGAGAGCCTTCGCCCAGGGTTTTGTAGTTTAATTGCATGTATATAGGTGAAAAATGAAAGGTATTCAAAAAGCTACAAAGTAAATAATAGGTAGTGAAACGCAAAAGTTATTGGCAGATTTTCCCTCTGTATATGCCTGTCAAAACTATTCATATTATTTGGGTAATTTTCGTAGTATTTTGATAATCAAACATTTTAAGGCAAGTTATGTTTAGGAAAGATATTGATTTCTTTGAAATTAGTAGTACCTTCAACTGGTTCTTTTTGTATGTAGCTTACAGGTAAAGTGTCATGTAGTTAACAATTTATTAATCGTATACAATTGGGTATACCAAGGATCAAATGTAGATTTGTAACCTATATTGGTCAGAGGTGTGTGACTTTTTTGAGAATAACTACTACCAAGCTATGAAAGGTTTCATTGTAGTTTAAGTACAAATCTTTATTTATAATTCTAAAACCAATCACTTATGTTAAAACGAATACGAACGCTTTTAATTTTGATTCTTCTGGTATGGGCAGGGAAAGATGCAGCAGCCCAGGGAGTTACAACAGGATCTATTAGTGGAATTGTCAAAGACCAGAAAGGAGAGGTGTTGCCAGGAGCTACAGTGATAGCCACACATATACCCTCTGGTACAGAATATGCGCAACTCAGTAGACCTGACGGACGGTATACATTTCCTAATGCCAAGGTTGGAGGGCCCTACAAGTTAAAAGTGACATTTATAGGATACCATGAACAAATACAGGAAGATATATCCGTATCTTTGGGGCAGAATACGATTATCAATTTTGTGCTAATAGATGCTAGCACACAGCTCAGTGAGGTAGTGATTACTGCAAATAAAAATTCAGTACTAAATTCTGAACGTACAGGAGCTTCTTCTAACTTTACTAAAGAGCAGATTGATCGTTTGCCAAGTGTGTCCAGAAGTTTTCAGGACATCAGCCAACTAACGCCACAGGCAGGCCCTGGGTTTTCTTTTGCAGGCAGAAGTAGCTTGTATAATAACTTCTCTATTGATGGTTCTACGTCTAATAACGTATTTGGGCTAACAGCTTTGCCTGGCGGTCAGTCAAATGCGCAGCCGATCAGTCTAGATGCGATTCAGGAGATCAGTGTATCTGTAGCTCCATATGATGTACGTCAGGGTGCATTTACAGGTGCGGGTGTCAATGCCGTGACTCGGAGTGGTACCAATGATTTTCAAGGTTCTGCCTATTATTTTTTCCGCAATAATAATTTCGCCAATAAAAACGTCGGATCCGTAGATAATCCACTTGGTACATTCAACTTTTATAATACTGGATTTCGGTTGGGTGGACCTATTCTGAAAAATAAATTATTCTTTTTTGTCAATTTCGAGCAAGAAAGACGTACAGATCCCGCTGTGATAGTAGCTGCTAGTGCAGCAAAAATAACAGAATTAGAGGAAGTACGCCAAAAATTAATCAATACCTATGGATATGATCCGGGTACACTTGACAACTTTGATTTACTGACACGAAGCCGCAAGTACTTGGCACGGGTAGACTGGAATATCAACCAGAACCACAAACTGACTGTGCGATTCAACCGACTGAGTTCTTTTCGAGATGTTCCCCCAAGCAACTCCGGCGGTTCTGGATATAGTCCACAAGGTCGACAAAACGCAGCAGGTAGCAATGCCAACCCCTTTTCAGGTATCTACTACCGAATCAATAACAAGCTTAGTTCTTTCATCACAGAGTTAAATTCTACGTTTGGCAGTAAATTCTCCAATACACTGACACTTGGATATAGTGCCTTCAGAGATAAAAGACAGAAAGCAGGCGGTGAAGAATGGACTCCTTTTCCTACGGTAGATATTCTTGGACCTGATGGGCGTGGATATACTTCTTTTGGATCAGAACCCTTCTCTCCAAATAATATTCTGAAACAGGATATTATTCAATTCAATGACAATTTTAACTGGTATCTGACTAATCATACCCTTTCTTTTGGTACAGCTAACGAGCTTTATAGTTTCTTTAATTCGTTCACGCCTCAAATCTACGGTTCATATCTATTTAATAATGTAGGTGATTTCTTAAATACTACTCCTGCGCCAAATAGCTATTTCCTGCAATATTCTGCCAAGCCTGATACAGATCCTGCACCAGCAGCCAAATTTAGTGCCATGTCTCTGGGATTCTATGTACAGGACGAATATACAGGTATTCCAGGTGTTAAGCTTACAGCAGGGTTTCGTGCCGATATTCCAGTGTATCTGACCAGTCCCGATGCCAATCCCCTTTCAGATGAAATTACATTTAATGATGGCAAGCAATACAAAGTTGGAGAACTGCCACAAACAACTGTGTTGCTATCTCCTCGACTGGGTTTTAATTGGGATGTGAAAGGAGATCGTAGTACACAAGTACGTGGAGGAACAGGATTGTTTACTGGAAGAATTCCTTTTGTGTGGATTTCTAACCAATTGAGTAATAATGGATTGTTGTTTGGGCAGGTGGATGTTCGGAATAATACATCTCAGGTCAATACTACCTATCCTTTTAAGGCAGATCCATACAAACCTACAGGTGCTGCTACATCTGGATTCTCTATCAATGTGGCCGATAAAGATTTTAAATTTCCACAAACCTGGCGAACCAATGTGGCTGTAGATCAGAAATTGCCTTGGGGAATGGTAGGTACATTGGAGTTTATTTATAGTAAGTTTTACAATGATATCTATATTCGAAATGTGAACTTGGCAGATCCTGTGGGAACAGTTCCTGGGGATGGTCGTCCATTGTGGGGAGGAGTCAATGGCGATAAGAATGTTAATCAGCCTTTTGACAGACGCTACAATGATCTTGTGAATCAGGCCCTTATTCTGGATAATGTCAGCAAGGGCTATCAATGGAGTTTGACCGCACAATTGCAAAAAACGTTTCTGCGTACCAAAGCTAGTGATCTGACGGCCTCTATTGCGTATACTTATACCGATGCCAGAGACATCAACTCCCAAAGTTCAACCATTGCCAATAGCGTGTGGACTTCCAATACAGTAGTTAATGGCCTTAATAATCCAGAGCTTTCGTTTGCCAGTAACTTACTGCCCCATCGTATCATTGCCAATATGTCGTACCGTCGGGAATATCTTGGGTTTATGGCCAGTTCTTTGTCTTTCATTTATGAAGGTAGAACAGGTAGTAACTTTTCATATATCTCAGGTGGTGACATGAACAGTGATGGCGCCAATGCAACAGAGTTAATTTACATCCCTCGTTCCAAAGAAGAGATTGTACTCGTACCAACCGATGCCCGTGATACGCGTACTACAGATCAGATCTGGAATGAATTCAATGCCTTTATTGAGCAGGATAAGTATCTGAGCAAACATCGGGGTGAATATGCCCAACGAAATGGAGCTTATGCGCCATGGATCAATCGCCTGAATATGACGTTTTTGCAAGATTTCTATATACATGCTGGAGGCAAGAGAAATACGTTGCAGTTCTCTGCTACGATCGAAAACGTACTTAATCTGTTGAATACAAAGTGGGGTGTAGTAGAAGTTCCCAACCGGACGCAGATCCTGAATTTTACAGGATATACTATTCCACACAATTCTGTTTCAAGCCCAACTGCGATTACCTCTGGACGGCCTGTGTATACATTTGCACCCTTGAGTGGCTCGTTTATCAATGACCCAGGTACACAGTCTCGTTGGCAGATTCAACTAGGTGTTCGATACATCTTTAACTAATTTATCTATTGCTAGTTCTTTAATCAGTTATATTCATGAAAGTATTATATAGTTCTTTATTATTCGGACTAACAATGTTAGGTCTGATGATGGGGTGTGATGAGCCTGAATATGCAACCCCTAATCTGGCAGCTAAAGATACAACCTTTAGTGCCAAGGTATTGTTTGTGCATGCGTCACCAGATGCTCCTGCTCTTAATCTGTTCGTTAATAATTTACCCACAGCTGTGGGGGCTTCGGTAGCTTATCCTCAGATACAGCCTACTTATACTACTATTCCTTTGCTAGCAACTGGAGGGCCTTCTGCGGGCAATACACACTTGCGTGCCAAGGCAGTTTCTGGGCAGATTGGTGGGGTGCTTGGTTCCGCAGATGTGGTATTTAGAGCATCAGGCACAAACCAGAATACATTTGTGGCTAATACCAGAAGCAGTTATACCATTTTTGTGACAGATACTATTGCTCGTCCGAAAAGCAGAACTCCAGGTACTACAGATGTAGGAGGCATACAACTGTGGTCTGTAGCAGACTTGTTTCCTTCTAATCCTATTCCTGCTGGAAAGTCTGCTATAAGGTTTATACATTTGGCTCCAAACCTGAAAGATACAGTGACGCTGGTAAACAGTGCAACTGGTACTACTCCATTTCCTAAGACCATATCGAAGACAGATCGACCTACGGGCAAGAAGGGAGATCTTACCAATACTCACTTGAGAATATATCGGAATGTGTTTCTTGAGCAAACCCTAACAGTTGATAATGTCACATTCAGGGCGAATACGAATCTAAATGAATACACGGTTGTAGATGCTGGAATGTATACCTATGAAGTTCGGACAAAGACTGAGACGGGAACCCTGCTAGTAACTATGCCTCCTGTAACGTTGGTGGAGGGGAAAATATATACCTTTTATCTAAGAGGAAAGGTAGGTTCTACTACTACACCACTTGGCGTAGAAACGATCTTACACAACTAATTAAACTCAATACCAATAATAAAAGGTTGTGATTCAAAATGTATGATGATGAGATTTTTGCTGATTATCAGTTACTCACTTTAGTTGTCTAGCTATTTGATGGCAAAATAGAACGACTTCGTATCCCATGTGTGTCTGAAAGGTTCAGTTCGGCGTTTAGATGCTTGTTTTTTTAGCATATATTTTGAAACACAACCACCAACAAAAAAGCCTCGCATGTATACATGCGAGGCTTTTTTATGTGACAGAGCTGACTTATTTCTTTTTTGCTTCAAATTCAGCTTTGATGGCTTCAATATCTATATTCTCAATCAGAGGCTTCTTAATCAGTTGCTTGATTCTAGCTACACGGTTGTTGGCAACGGCCATGTTTCTTCTTTCTTTTCTTTTTAATCTGGTAACTCCCATTTTGGTAAAGTTTATATAAATGACATTGAATACGTTACAACCCTAAAATACGCATCTCTCGCGAGAGAGACGGAAAACGAGGCGCAAATCTATGCTTTTTTTTGTATACCTACAAGTGGGATACGGATAAAATTTCTTCTTATATGAAAAAATCATTCGTGACCTGCCAAACATTTTCCTATTTTTGTACCTTCAATAAAGGTGGGACTTACGCCAAGCTTTGACAAATGCCTTGCAGGTAGATCATTAGGCGAAAATCTTTACTAAAGTGAAACGGCTCATCTATATGGGTTGCCTGTTTTTGCATAAGTCCTAAAACTTTTTGTGGGATTGAATAGAGAAAAGAAAGCTGACTGTCTGATATACCTATGACTGGCCATAAAAGAGGTGTTATACCTTTTCACAAGCAGCCATTCAACCTTTTTCCTTTCCCATATTTTATATATTACGCATCTATTTGCATAGATTTTCATGAATCAACCTAGTATTCCTAAAGGCACGCGTGATTTTGGTCCAGCTCAGATGGCCAAACGGACATTTATTTTTGATACCATCAAAACGGTTTTTCAACGGTTTGGCTTTCAGCCCCTGGAAACGCCTGCTATGGAAAACCTGTCGGTACTGATGGGCAAGTACGGCGACGAAGGTGATCAGCTGCTGTTCAAGATTCAGAACTCACGCCTACATGACTCCAAAAAGAAAGAAGAACTCCGGACAGCTTTTGAAAAAACACTAGAGTCGGCCTATACCTCTGACCTGATTACCGAACGAGGCCTTCGCTATGACCTCACCGTTCCGTTTGCCCGCTACGTAGTCATGCACCGCAACCAAATTACGTTTCCCTTCAAAAGATACCAGATACAGCCTGTATGGCGAGGAGATGCTCCACAAAAAGGCCGATACCGGGAGTTTTACCAATGTGATGCCGATGTAGTAGGCACCGATTCTCTTTTATGTGAAGCTGAAATCATTCTGATGCTTAACCAGGCGTTTACTGGATTGGGTATTACCGATTTTACCATCAAAATCAACAACCGCAAAATACTGACAGGCATTGCAGAAGTTGTAGATGCCACTGGCAAAGAAGCCGATCTGGCTGTAGCCATTGACAAACTAGATAAAATAGGTCAGGAAAAAGTGGAAACCGAACTGATGCAACGAGGTTTCTCTGAGGCATCTATTGCCAAACTCAAACCATTTTTTGCCATGCAAGGCTCTACAGCCGAGCAGATAGAACAGTTGAGCGTGTTGTTTCAGGAAAGTCCTACGGGACAAAAAGGACTGGCAGAACTCACCGAAGTTCTGAGCCTGACTGCTGCCTTTGGACTAACAGACACACATGTAGCATTTGATGTAACCCTGGCCCGTGGACTATCTTATTACACTGGAGCTATATTTGAAGTAAAAGCCAATAACGTAAAGATGGGCAGCATCAGTGGAGGCGGACGTTACGACAACCTGACGGGAGCTTTTGGTCTACCAGGTGTGTCTGGGGTCGGAATTTCGTTTGGTGTAGACCGCATCTATGACGTGATGGACGAACTGAACCTTTTTCCGGCAGGAGCTGTACAGACTACCCAGGTGCTGGTGAGTTGCTTTGACCAGCCCAGCCTGTTGTATGCATTGCCTGTGGTACAACAACTACGCAAGGCAGGTATCTCTGCCGAAGTGTACCCAGATCTGGTAAAAATGAAGAAACAATTTGAGTATGCGGACCGTAAACAGATACCGTTTGTTGTGGTCATTGGCTCTAATGAAATGGCCTCAGGCAAACTGGCATTCAAGCAGATGCAATCTGGCGAGCAACAATCGTTGACAGTAACTGAAATTATTGATGCCGTACATGTATCAATAGCCTAGAAATATTCGTTTAGAAAGTGGGTAATTTTGTTTTAGGTATATGACTGAATTGTATAAAACAGGTAACTATCAAAAGCAGCAGATAGGGATCAGGCTATTGGTTCTGCTATTCTTGCTTGTTTGTGCAAAGCCTGCCTGGAGTCAGCCATGTTCCAGTGCAAAACCGAATGTAAACATGTGTTTCTACATAGATGGCAACCCGCAGAATGCGACACAGATTCGCATTTGTGCCGGAACAAAGGTGAAAATAATTGATTGCAGCACCAATGGCGACCTGATTCAGTATAGTTTTGTAGGTGATTCGTTCAAGCTTACCCCTAAGGATGCCAACGGAGATTATACCTATACCTATACCACGCCTGGCTTGTATACCATTTTGCAGCAAGGGAACTATCCCGACCCGCCACCTGGAATGACCATAGGCCTGTACCGATACTATAAGTGTAACTATATTGAAGTGTTGCCCAATATTGCACCAACCTTTACCCTGAAGTATTGTGCCAACCGACAGGTATCCATACAGATTACCGACAATACCTATACCAACTACCTGATTAATTGGGGGGACGGCTCGCCTAATGAAACTGTGTCAGCAACAGGATCTCATGTACATGCCTATACCAATGTAGATCCACGAACCATCACTGTATCTGGCCAATACGCAGGTACCATACCACCCTGTGGAGGAAGCCAGCAACAAACGGTGACACCTGTGGTAGATTTACCTGTTCCTCGTCTTCGGAAGCTGACAATTGAAAATCCTTCCAGGGCTGAACTTCAGTTTGAAGCAGCAGCCAATACGGCTTATCGAATCGAAAAGAAAGAATCTAATGGTACATACAGTACCATTAGTACCATACCCGAAGGAAGCACCCGAGTGGTATCACAGGTATTGACTGGAAATTTTGGCTCAACTTCTATCACGTATCGGGTGGTGGCCTTGGATGTATGCGGCAGTTCGGTGGTACCTTCCGAAGAAATCAGTTCCATTGTATTCAATGCGATTGCCGCTAATGCTGAAAATCAGCTCAACTGGCAGGCTAATCCAGTAGCTACTTTTGTGTCAGGTGAGTTGACCAGTACCCGTGGACTCACAAAACCTATAGCTGTACAAAGTGGTATGGATGTGGATGCCAACGTGAAATGTGGGGATGTGTATTGTTACCAGATGCGTCAGACGCTAACAGGTGGAGCTGTTTCTGTCTCAGATACTTTTTGTCTAAAAGCCATTTCTACCTTGGCTCCGGCAGCCGTGCAGGGACTGGTTGCTACCGTAAAATATGGGTCTGTGGTGTTGACTTGGAAAAAACCTGTAGATGCACAAGAATTTACGATTCTTAGGATAGGAACCAATGGACAAGCTAGCTTACTTTCCCGAACAACCGATCTTGAGTATACAGATGCCGACAGCCGCCTGGAAGAACAAAGCCGTTGCTACCAGCTCATTTATACCGACAAGTGTGGAAACGTATCTGAACCATCTCCAATTATATGCCCGATCCGTCTGCAGCAAGTGGAAGATCCGACACAGCAAGGATATGGGTTGGTATGGGCACCTTATACAGGTTGGAATGGCACAACACCCATCTACCGGATTGAAAAGCTAAATGCCCAAAACCTGCTTCTGGATGTACAGCTAGCCAATCAGGAAGAACTATTTTTCCCCATGGACACGCTGAATCAGTTGATTCGATTTCGGATCACTGCCGAAGACGGCACCCAAATTAGTATCTCGAATGTCATTGAAATTCGCCAAAAGGTGCAACTAGGTGTACCTGAAGCATTCTCTCCTAATGGCGATGGCATCAATGACCAATTGTTTGTTCGTGGACTGTTTATCAATACATTCAGGTTTGTCATCTACAACCGTTGGGGGGAAATCGTCTATGCTTCCGGGGACATGACCCGTGGATGGGATGGCAGAAATAACCACAGTACAACTATGCAGAATGTGTATACCTACGCCATTACAGTCGAAGACCAGCTTGGGAAAAAGACTGTCAAACTTGGAAGTGTATTAGTCCTCCGACAGTAATGACATATCGAATGCAAGGATAAAGAAATATTCAGCTTTTCAAAAAGGTTGTATCAGTCAATGACTTCCAGCAACGTACGAAAGGCTACATAGCGACCGCCATAGCGGGCATCGTGTTCGGCACGTAGCGATGCCGCAAAATTGTGTTCGTAGGTCATGTAGTCTTCCATGCTATTTAGAAAATACTGGAACGAATACGTAGTGCCGCTGTTTTCAATCTCTGTCAGCAGTTTGAGTATCTTATTATCTACAAAAAGTCCAGTTAGCAGGATACTCGGAATGTGATGTTCCTGCATCCATTGCAACCATTCTGCTTGGATATCATTTTCTATATTGATGGTAATATTGTATAAAATCATAAAGAGAAAAAGATAAATAGTGCTGTAAATCACACATCTACACTTCCTTAGAAGCAGACATGCATGGTGTAGAATGTGTAGAATAAAAAGAAATTTTGTGTACCAAAAAAGCCTCTTATCTATTTCCACGAGCCAAAAATAGAAATCATTTTTATAAATCAATGGCGAATTTTCAAAACCTTCTGTATGAACTGATTTTGGAGTCAGAAAAGAAGTGGAGCAAGTGAAATTTTTTGCTGGATTATTCGTCTTGTCAAGTAGCCTCTTTTCTGGTGAGGTTGTATGATTTGGGTCTTCTATGAGTTGTAGAAATGCCTTTTTTGATTCTTCTTTGATTTCTTGTTTAACTATCTGTCTATGATGGCTGTTTCGCATGTGAGTAACCCAGCTTTGAAAACCATTCTTCCTACCAGCCAGTGGAAAGGAACACCTTTGGATGCCAGAGGCTGTTTTGTAAATCTGGAACGACCATTCTGGCCGTATCTGAAGGATATTATTAAATGGCAGCTGGAAACAAACCCGTACAAGGCACAAAAGAAAAAAGATACCTGGCAAATGCCTGTGATATATGACAACCAGTTTCTGCATTCGGCTGACAATATGCTGGTCTGGCTGGGACATTCCAGCTTCTTTATGCGAATTAATGGGGTAACCTTACTCACAGATCCAGTATTTGGCAATCTGGGGCCGATGAAGCGGCGTTCTACATTGCCCCTGTCGCCGGATGTGTTTACGGGACTAGACTATGTATTGGTTTCCCATAACCATCGAGATCACTGTGATGCGGATAGTTTGCAACGAATAGCCATGAATAACCCCAAAACTACTTATCTGACAGGCTTAGGTATGACTCCACTTTTGCAGAAACTGACAGGTAGCTCACGTATTCAGGAAGCAGGCTGGTATCAACAGTATCAGACTGAAATACATCCCATTCAAATCTATTACTTGCCTTCCCAACACTGGGCACGTCGTGGACTCCGGGACATTAACACGCAGCTCTGGGGAGCTTATGTGATACAGGCTGGAGGTATTACAATTTATTTTGGGGGAGATACTGGCTATGGAGGCCACCTCAAAGAAGCGGGACAAATTTTTCCAGCCATAGACTATGCCATTATGGGTGTTGGAGCTTTTGCACCCCGTTGGTTTATGAGCCCTAACCACAGTGATCCCAATGATGCTGTGCGGGGATTTCAGGAAATGGGAGCAAAAAACTTAATTCCGATGCACTACGGCACCTTTGACCTCTCTGATGAACCCCTCGGCGAACCCAGACGCATCTTGGAAGATATGCACCAAAAAGGCCAAATCAACGGTGCTTTGAAGCTACTAGATGTAGGCGAAAACTTCCACCTGGTCTGAACCTTGATTGTTAGGATTGTAGGATTACCTAGATTCTGTATCTTTTCCTTGTTTAACGTGAGTTATGGAGAATGTTATTTGATAGTCAGTGAGTTAATTTGATTTTTGGCTGTGTATCAAAATGTATGATGAGTAAAAAAGCTTCCTTTCTGTCTGAACGCCTTTTTTTGTCTTCCCTGTGGGATCTTCGCGCAAATACAGCGGCCGTCGTCTGTGTGCGAAGATCCCTGCGGGAAGACAAAAGAATAATTACACACATAAACTACTGATAGTCAGACTGAAAATCTATCATACATTTTGAACCACAACCGATTATCCATAATTTGCGTTATTTTAATACGTCTTTCTTAGCAGCAGAATTCTGGATACAATTCTTTGATAATCAACCATCTTAACAATCAAGGTTCAGACAAATATTATTCTTGCCGCATTGTAAACCCTTCCCAATTATATAACATCACTTCTGTAAAGTCGGTGACAAGCACAAGCTTTTTGTTTTGTTTGCTTTGAGCATATACTTCTTTGACCACAGGCAGAAAATCTTTGGCACGCCCGTTTTCCATGTATTGCATAGCTTGTAGAGCCGCCAATGCCAGGTGTTCGTTGGAGCTACGGGCATAGCTTTCCAGTAGTTTCTTGGCATTAGGATCTTTAAAACGTCCATATAGAATATCCGCCAGCAGGATTTTGGCTGGAGTATATGTTTCTGTTTGAAATATTGGCCGCAGTTTGGTCTGTTTGAGAGCATTTGTCTGTGGTTGAGCCCGTAGTCCCACCGCAGCCCAGTATCGAATGATTGGATTGGGAGAACGTACTAGCTTGAGTTGTTGCGAAAGAACGGTTTTGCCCTTGCCAACCAGATTTGCTACAGCCAGAATCTCTGCAAATGGATAGGTTTTATCTATCAAACGGTAATCATAGGGCGTGGTAGACGCAGAAATAGAGTCCATTTCATATTCAGGCAGAAACAAAATGTCTCGTTGAGCCAGTAACTGTTGATTCAGAGCTGTTTGCATCTGTTTCAGGCGAGTTGCTTGTGCCGGGTCTTGTGCCAGGTTGTGTATTTCCCACGGATCGGTCTGAAGGTCATATAAATATTCAGGCTGTCTGGTTTGGTACATCTGAGCTTGTACCGCATTCAGTAGCCCAGCTTTGTAATCTTTTTGGGCCTGCTGAGACAACTCGGATACATCTTGGTAATGTACCAATCGTTTTTCGGGGAAATAAGGGTAATATACTCGGCTGAACACATAGCGGCCATCCGTCACAGTACGACTCAGATCCAGACTTTCGTCAGAACGGTCGGAGTTCATAAACAGATAGGGTGATGCAGGCTTACGTTTACTACCCAGAAACGGTCTGCCTTTCAGATAGTCTGGGATGGGTTGGTTTGTCAGGCTAAGTAGGGTAGGGGCTAGGTCTTCAAACGAAATCAATTCTTCTGACACACTGCCTGTTTTCCAGGGAGAGAGGTGTTTATACTTTTCTGGAAACCAGATGATAAACGGCACCCGATAGCCAAGTCCGATGCCATTGGTTTTGCCTCGTAGCATGGCCTCGCCATGGTCAGCAAAGCAGAAGATGATCGTATTTTCCAGTAAACCTTCTTTTTGCAGCCTGTCCAGTAACTCTTTCATGTGGTTGTCTGTGAGTTTGAGGCTGTTGAAGATGCGTGCGTGTTGCTTCCGCATTTCTGGTGAATCCCGGTAAAAAGGGGGCAGCGGGATGGTATCTGGTGAAATCTGTTCGTTGGCAGGTAAATATTTGAGTACCAGGTCTTCGTACTTTTTGTAGGAAAACGTCATGGTACGTGACTGGTGGGGGTCGTTAGAATTAAAGACCGCAAAAAAAGGTTGTCCGGGTTTTCGGTTCCACCAGCCAGCCTTATCCGAATTTTCATTCCACGATTCCTGCCCGATGCGTTTGGCAGCAGAGGTATTGTAGTCCGTTTTGGAATTGTTAGTGGTATAGTACCCTGCCTGCCGTAAATACGTCGGAAAACCTGTCACAAAGCTAGGAATGGGATAATTGCTGCGGTGATGTCCAGTACCCATCACGTTAGTGCGGCAGCCGGTGATGATGGCATGGCGACTAGGAGAGCAAACGGTTCCATTAGAAAAAGCCTGGGTAAAACGTACTCCTTCACGGGCCAGCTTGTCAATGGTAGGCGTAGAAGCCGAGGCATTGCCATAGCAGCCAATAAACTGTGGCGAGGTATCTTCATAAGTCAGCCATAGAATATTAGGTTGTTCTGACACTGACTGAGCTACCACAAAGGCAGGCAGCCAAAGCAGTAGAGCAACACATTGGACTGCCTTTGGCAGAGTTGCATAGGTGTATGTATAGATTTTTTTTAACATATTGATTTTTTTAGTTTTCTGCCCCAAGATATACTTTGTAGGAGATAGATCAGTAAGATTGGTTGCCGTTGGCATCCCCGTCATTAACCCATGTAGAAAGCCCCCAAAGGGGAACTAGTTTAATTCTCCCTTTGGGGGCTAGGGGCTTTCTACGGCGCAAAATAGCTTTTAATACAGATTCTTAGAAACCGATTAGGTTTACTAATGGCTTTTTTTCTTCTTTTTTTTAGGTGTATTGGTGTCAGTTTTACTTTCAGTATCTGAAGATTTCTCGTCTTTAGAGGGAGTCAGTTTTTCAAGCTTATAGTCAGGTGTTTCTGTCCGAGCCTGAGCCAGTAAAGCTTCCAGTTTCTGCACCTGTTCGGGATAGTCTGCCGCCAGATTTTGCGTCTCTTCTATATCTTTACTCAGGTTGTAAAGTTCGGAAGGCTTTTCGAAGAACTTGACCAACTTCCAGTCTCCTTGCCGGAGGGCTTGTTTGGGACCATTGGTGCCTTCATTAAACTCCCAATATAGATAATCATGCTCCTTTTGCTGCTCAGTTTTGCCAAGCAGGACGGGCAAGTACGAAATGCCATCTAGGGTTGTTGAATTAGGCTGTATTTTTGCCACCTCACAGGCTGTAGGTAGAAAATCCCAGAAGGCAGAAATGTGTTCACTGGTGGTATGAGGAGCTATTTTTCCAGGCCAAACAGCCACAAAAGGTACTCGGAAGCCTCCTTCATAGACATCTCTTTTTCTTCCACGAAACGGCCCATTACTATCAAAAAAGCCTTTGTCGTATTCGTGTCCGTTGTCACTAGAAAAAATGACCAGTGTATTGTCGGCGATGCCCATCTTTTTCAGCAAATCCCGGACACGTCCGATGTCAGAGTCCATGCGTGAAACCATGCCTGCATAAGTGGTATTTCCTTCTGGGTCATGATAGTAATGACCGGCTTGCATAGGACGTTTTTCCCAATTCTGATTCAGATAGGGAGTTTTGGAATCTTCCGGAACGGTTAACTCGTAGTGAGGAGTCGTAAAGGACAGGTATAAAAAGAACGGATTTTTCTCCTTAGCCGCCTTTTTGATATATGCCAGGGCTTCTTTGGCCATCAGGTCATGGCTGTATTGTCCTTTTTTCTCGGCAGTCACGTTGTTTGGCAGAGGCACCTTTTCAGTATTTCGCCAGAGATATTCTGGATAATAATGATGGGCTTCTCCATGTTGGCGGTAGCCGAAGAAATAATCAAATCCTTGGGCATTGGCCTGTGCGGAAGTACCTGCTTCGTCCATCCCCCATTTACCGATCAGAGCAGTCTGGTAATTGGCTCGTTTGAGTTCTTCTGCTACAGTGACATCTTCTGGTTTAAGTACCACGATCTTTCCACTGGAACTCCAGCCCGGATTGCCCCGTACCGTAGTGTGTCCAGTATGTTGGCCTGTCAGCAGACAGGTACGCGAGGGGCCACATACAGGAGCTCCAGCATAATGCTGGCGTAAAACCATCCCTTCTTGAGCCATCTGATCTAGGTTGGGGGTTTTTATTTTTTTCTGGCCATTGAAGCCTACATCGCCATAACCCAGGTCATCAGCCAGAATAAAGATGATGTTGGGTTTTTTGTTTTGCTTTTTTTGAGCCATCACTGATGGCAATCCCACAAGCATAGACACACACAGTAGGACACTAATCTTTTTTAAGTTCATGAATATGTGGATAAATACAATAATTAAGTAGTTAGCTTTTTCTAATAAAAGGATACTCAATACGCTGTTTGATGAAGTTTTTTATATTTTTTCGATCAGGATCTACATTTGTATAGCAGTTATTTAAGTTTTTATGGGCATTTTCTCAAAAGCTACTATCTATAAAACGTTAGTAAACTTATTAAATAGTGTACTCAATGGTTGATAGTGAAATAGTTAATAAATATTTTGTTCCCCAAAATACCTCCAACTATAGGTTGGGTTTTAAACTGTATGATGAGTTTTTTTTACTGATTTTTAGGTGGTTATATGTGTCGTATATTTCTTTGAGCAATGCTATTGGCTAAAGTAACAAATCATTGTATCAAATCAATAACTGCACTCAGATAAAAAGTGGGTTTACTACCCGTAATAGCTTTTTGGTCATCATACATTTGGAAACACAGTCTAACTACATACAAGGAGTATTGAGGGAAGAACAAATCTATGTTTAGAAAATCATTCTGCCCTCAGGTTTAATGCTTAGAGGCAAAAATCAGACATAAAGGGCTAGCAAGTCGGCCATTTGTTGCTGAAGATTACGGGCTTCTGCAGCAGCTTTGGTGGCAAAATCAGTTCCGTCGGAGGCGTATAAAATAGACCGAGATGCATTGACCAGCAGGCCACAGGTGGCATTCATGCCAGCTTTAGAAACGGCTGCCAGGTCGCCGCCTTGTGCTCCTACGCCTGGTACCAGCAGAAAATGATTGGGCACATGTTGCCGGATACGGCTCAACTGGTCTGCTTGGGTAGCTCCTACCACATACATCAACTGATCGGTTCCTGCCCAGATTTGAGACGTTTCCAATACTTTTTCAAAAAAAAGTGAGGTGTCTGCTAAAGGTTGTACTTGAAAGTCCTGACTACCCGCATTGGAAGTCAAGGCCAGCAGGATTACCCACTTGTCTTTAAAGGCCAGAAATGGAAGAACTGAGTCACTACCCATATACGGAGCTACAGTTACAGCATCAAACGACATCTGTTCAAAAAAGGCACGGGCATATAGGGTAGAGGTATTTCCAATATCTCCCCGTTTGGCATCTGCAATGGTAAAAAATTCTTTGGGAATGTAGTCAATGGTTTTTTGTAAGCTTTCCCATCCTTTGGAGCCATAGGCTTCATAAAAAGCTGTATTGGGCTTGTAGGCTACACAAAAGTCGGCTGTAGCATCAATGATCTGTTTGTTAAATTCGAAAATCGGGTCGCTGGCATGACGCAGATGGGACGGAATTTTGTGCAGGTCGGTATCCAGTCCTACACACAGATACGATTTTTTTTGCTCAATATGCTGAAAAAGTTCATGAGAAGTCATACCATCAAAAGGGTTTCAGGTTGAAAGGTAAGGGATTATAGGTTATAAAATTACAGGTTACAAGTTGAGAGATGTATACACAATAGTACGAATCTCTCAACTTGTAACCTGTAATCTTTTACTAGGTTAAGCAGCTGTTTACGTTAATTTTGAGGCGGCGCAAAGGTGAAATTTTGGGCTGCACTCAATCATGAACCTAAACACCTTCTTAGCCTTCTATTTTTAATCTCGCAGGTCTTCTTCTTTTACGCCTTTGTACTTGGTTTTGTCAAATACAAATACCTTGTCGTCTACAGATGTAGGGATAAACTTGGTAATGACATAATTATATTTGTTTCCGTTGCGTTCGAATGTCTTAAAGCTTTTGATGCTCTTGTCTTTCTTATTTACGTTGATTCGGATTTTGGTAATCTGACTGTTTTTGTTTTCGGGTGTCAGATCAATCACATCATCCGTTTTGTTACTTTCTTTCATTACCAAGGTATATTTATAGCCTTTTTTGTACAGCGTATAAATATTAGAAGGGGTAATGTCATCCGCATCGGGTTCGTAGTCGGTGATGGTTACTTCGTTAGCATCTTTGATGTAAGTCCAAACCGTAGAACCGTTGTTGATCACCTCCTGTCCGCCTAACTTGAGGTAAAATTTATTGTCTTTCACGGTAATTTCTCCAGAGGCATTTTCTTTGATACCACTGCCAGGACTTTCCATTGAATATGAAAAATCGGCTTTAAATCCTTTGATAGACTTGTAGCGACTGCTCATGGATTCCAGAATTTCTCCAGCTTTGGGATCGTTTTGTGCCTGCACAGAGGAAAATGTGATGCATGCACCCAGGGCTAATGCAAATGTTTTTTTCATTGGTTATATTTTTGTTGCCTCTGCAAATATACAGGATTGCTCAAAAGAAAACACTGTATGCACAAGCGGATGTCAGAAAATATGAAATTTTATAGTTGTTAACACATACGATACTATAATCGTGCCAGTTTATCCAGTTGTCAGTGTCCTCCGCCATTGATTCGGTTCAGCAACTGTTCCAGTGAGTATTCATCTGAAATCAAGACCTCACGGGCTTTGCTACCTTCAAACGGCCCTACTACACCAGCCGCTTCGAGTTGGTCTATGAGACGTCCAGCCCGGTTATAGCCCAGTTTCAAGCGTCTTTGTAGCAGAGACGTACTGCCTTGCTGATGCTGTACAATGATGCGGGCGGCATCTTCAAACATGGCATCCCGATTGGCCAGATCCACACTATCCTTGTCATTACCGCCTTCATCTCCTTCAAATTCAGGAAGGGAATAGGCACTGGAATAGCCACGTTGCGAACCCACAAAATCACAGATGCGTTCCACTTCTTCAGTTTTGACAAATGGACATTGCAGACGAATAATTTCCGAACCCATCAGCAGCAGCATGTCACCTTGTCCGACTAGTTGATCAGCGCCACCCTGATCTAGAATGGTGCGGGAATCAATCTTAGACGTAACCTTAAATGACAACCGGGCTGGAAAGTTGGCTTTGATAATACCTGTAATGACGTTTACCGAAGGCCGTTGGGTGGCTACTACCAAGTGAATGCCTGTTGCTCGTGCCAACTGTGCCAAGCGGGCAATGGGCTGTTCTACTTCTTTTCCGGCTGTCATCATCAAGTCTGCCAGCTCATCTATGACCAACACAATGTAGGGCAAAAACCGATGGCCTCGTTCTGGATTCAGACGACGGGTCACAAACTTGGCATTGTATTCCTTAATATTACGGCATTCGGCATCTTTCAGTAGGTCGTACCGCAAATCCATTTCCAGACACAACGAGTTTAGGGTATAAACTACTTTTTTGGTATCTGTAATGATGGCTTCTTCGTCGCCGGGAAGTTTGGCCAGAAAGTGGCGTTCAATCTTATTAAATAACGTCAATTCTACCTTTTTAGGGTCTACCAGTACAAATTTTAGCTCTGATGGATGTTTTTTGTATACCAGTGAGGTAAGCAACACATTCAGTCCGACTGATTTTCCTTGTCCAGTAGCTCCTGCCATTAACAAGTGGGGCATTTTGGCTAAGTCTGTGACAAACACTTCGTTGGAAATCGTTTTGCCCAGTACCACAGGCAGGTCTTTGTCATGTTTTTGAAACGCAGGCGACGCAAGTACCGACCGAATGCTGACCATCTCACGTTTTTTGTTGGGAACTTCAATCCCGATCGTTCCTTTGCCAGGAATAGGGGCAATAATCCGAATTCCTAATGCCGCCAGACTCAGGGCAATGTCATCTTCTAGGTTTTTGATTTTTGAAATACGAATCCCAGCTTCTGGAATGATTTCATACAAGGTTACAGTAGGCCCGATGGTGGCTTTGATAGACGCAATGCCAATGCCATAATGCCCCAGGGTTTCAACAATCTTATCTTTGTTGGCTTCTAGTTCTTCTACTGACACATGGGCTTTTTCATTGGTCGGCTCGTCCATCAGTTCAATGGGCGGATAGAGATAATGGGCCAGATCCAGTGTAGGGTCGTAGTTAGGCAGATGGCCAACTGGATTTTCTTCTTCTTCTTCAAACGGCAAAACTGGCACATTTTCGGTGATGTGCAACGATTCTTCGATGGTGAGCGGAATGTCTTTTCCTGTTGGTTGTTCAATGCTGAATGCCACACCATTGCTGGGTTTCTTGTGGGCTTCTGGTTTGGTAAACGCCTCTGGTGTAGATAAATTCATAGACTGGCCTACCAGAGGTTGGTCTACAGCAACTACAAACTTTTCCAGGTCAGGGTCAGCGTCTATCGGTTCTGTCCAGATGGGAGCTTTTTCCTGAGGCACACGTAGTTCAGGAATAAATACATCTTCCCGTCCTGCTTCTTCAATGTCTCGCAAGGTTTCATTGATTTTCAGGTTAAAACCTTTGATGGTGGTCACATTGAAGAAATAGATAATGAAAACCACCAGTGAAAGTACTACCAATAAAAATGTACCCCAACCGAGCATGCCATGCAGAAACAGTGCAATTTCGTAGCCGATACCTCCACCCAGAAAGCCTAACCATTCTTCCTGCCCCATGGTCAGCACCAGGTATCCCAACAACATACTAACCCAGAAGATGGCAAAGACTGAAAACTTGATCAGTCGGCCCACAGGAAACAATTCTCGCTTGAACAGAACTTTGTAGCCGCTCAGAAATAGAATGGGAATGAGCAGAAACGAGGCAATGCCAAACCATTTGTAGATAAACCAGTGCGACAGCAGGGCACCTGTCAGCCCTAGCCAGTTATCTGTTTCCCGACCCGACTCCTGCACAGGTGTATCAAAGAGAGACGTCACAATGCTTTGGTCGGCTCTGCCTGTAAACAGGTAGGAGATAAAGGCAATAGACAGGAAAAATGATAGAAACAGCAACACCAACCCGCTCGTGAGCCGGAGGCGTGGATCAGTAAATGTATTTTCTATGCGGTTCCACCAGCCACCAGATGATTTCCGTTTGGGTGTCTTCTTCCCTTCGTTTTCTTTCTCTTTGCGGGAGGTAGATGGGGGTGTAGGGGTTTTATACGTATTTTTTGCCATAACAATAGCTCACTTTCTGAAAATACGTGAGTTGCAGTAGGGTGTAAAGGTTGAAATCAATCGGTTTATTTGTATACGTTGGGTGTTAGCTTCTCCATCCATCGTTCAGGTTTGCTTACTACCTCAAATCCATATTTCTCATATAATGTATGGGCATCTGCGGTGGCGAGTATCCAGCGGCGAAATCCCTGTAACTCTGGTAACGATACCATTGTATCTACCAGCCATTTAGATAATCCTTTTTTCCGATACTCAGGTATGATAAATACATCACCTAGATAGGCAATGGTGGCATAGTCAGTGATGATTCGGGCAAAGCCTACTTGCTGGTCTCCACAATATACGCCAAAACACAACGAATGTTCAATGGATTTTTGTACAATGTCCAGTGGAATATGTTGTGCCCAGTACGACTGGGTGGCCAGGAAGTGATGTACAAAGGGTACGTCAAGCCGTGTCTTGTCTGTGCTGATGGTATATCCATCGTGGGTCCATTCCATACCGAAAGTTAGGATTTTTATACGATTGGTTAAAAATTTTAACTGGAAAGATTAAAAGTTACAGGTTTTAGATGGTTGAATGGTTGAGCAACAAGGTTGCCCTTTGACAGACCTGGAAAACAATCAAGCATTCAATCTTTACCCTTTTTCACGATAGCCTGATTAATATTGCGGGCTATTGATGGACCTTCGTAAATAAAACCTGTGTACAATTGAATCAGTACTGCACCTGCTGCCAGTTTTTCCAGGGCATCTTCTGGTGACTGAATGCCCCCCACGCCAATAATCGGAAAACTTCCACCTGACTGCCGGTGTAGATACCGGATTACTTCTGTGGCTCGTTTGCGTAGCGGCTGTCCACTGAGTCCACCTTTTGCTTTGATATCTACTCCTTCTTTAATCTTGTCTAACACTGCTTCTTGGGTCTTTAATCCTTCCCAGCTACTGGTTGTATTGGTGGCAATTACACCGGCAATATGTGTGTGTTGTACAATGGCCACAATGTCATCTAGTTGCGTATCTGTCAGATCTGGGGCAATTTTCAGCAAAATAGGTTTGGGCTTAACTTTGGTCTGATTGTGTGTTTGCAAAGTTTGCAACAAATGGGTTAAGGGTTCTTTATCCTGCAAATCACGCAGTCCGGGTGTGTTGGGTGAACTCACATTGACCACAAAATAATCTACTACATCGAATAAAATGTCAAAACTAGTCAGATAGTCTTGGATGATGGCCTGTGGATCTTCAGTTGTTTTATTTTTGCCCAGATTGCCGCCAACAATTATTTTTTTGCCTGCATCCCGAAGTTTTTGCAAACGTACACGGGCAGCTTCGGCTCCGTCGTTGTTAAATCCCATCCGGTTAATCAGGGCCTGATCGGGCTTGAGACGAAACAGCCGGGGCTTGGCATTGCCAGGCTGAGGCCGTGGTGTCACTGTCCCTATTTCAATAAACCCAAAGCCCATCGCTGACAGTTCTTCGACCAATGCAGCATTTTTGTCAAAACCTGCGGCCAGTCCTACTGGGTTCGGAAATCGGATACCAAACACCTCACGTTCCAGCAATGGGTGCTGGACTGTGTATAGCTTTCGGAAAATAAAAGGAACCAGCGGAAACCGAAAAAGGGTCTGAATCAATGAAAAAACGCCGTGATGAACTTTTTCTGCATCAAAGCGAAATAAAATGGGTTGCAGCAAAGATTTATACATGACCGCAAAGATAGAGATTTTTGGAATTGAAAGGTAGTTTTGCTTTGTAAGTTATACAAGGTGAATAACAAGTTATAAGTCTTTTATACGAACAACCTACTGCTCAATACTCAGGTTTTAGAAGCTGTCTACATTCATTTTATGGAGGCGAAAATGTGGGTTTTTGAAGTGAATCGAGCCTGTTTGCAGTACAGTCAAGGCATGCTTTGGCTGTGCTCTGGGTCTGTCAATCGGGGAAGGTGTATATCTTGGTAGACCATAAAAGTAATTTTAGACAGCTTTTTATTATTGTACTGGTATTATTTTTGATGTCCTTTTGCCTGCTGATTTGGTTCGTGTCTGGAAGTTTTCGGATAGATATGTATTTTTGACGCACATACGTGTACATTTGTGGCAGGACCCAGGTTTTGAAAAATAGTGTTCCTGAAAAATGATTAACCCTTGAAAAATGAAACTTCTGGACTTGTATATTTTGCGTAAATACCTCACCACATTCGTGTTTGTGATTTGTATTCTGATGGCGGTTATTGTGGTAGTAGACATTGTGGAGAAAATAGACGATTTTATCAAGCGGGCTGCTCCGCTCAAGGCTATCGTATTTGACTACTACCTCAATCTGATTCCCTACTTTGCCAACCTGCTGAGTCCGTTGATGATTTTTATTGCCACTGTTTTTGTTACAGCTCAGCTGGCCGCTCGTACCGAGCTGATTGCCATTCTGAGTAGCGGCGTGAGCTTTATCCGGATTATGGTTCCCTATTTAATTGGAGCTTGTCTGGTAGGAGCTTTGATCTTTTATCTGACAGGCTGGGTGATTCCCAATGCCAATAAAGTACGGTTGGCATTTGAGAAAAAATATACCAAAGACCCCTTTTACTACAGCGGACGCAACATGCACCGGAAAGTTGCTCCAGAAATGTATGTCTACCTCGAAAGCTATGACAACAGCCGGGATGTGGGCTACCGGTTTACACAGGAACACATCGTAGGTACACAGATCAAAGCAAAACTATCGGCACAATCTATTACCTGGAAACCAGAAATTGGAAAGTGGCAATTGTCTGATTATCAGATTCATAATTTTAACGGTCTCAAAGAGACCTTAATTTATGGCTCCACCAAAGACACCATTATTCCCAACTTGGTTCCAGCTGATTTTACCAGTACTTTCATGCAATACGAAACCTACACGATTACGGAACTCGAAGAATTGATTGGTGAGCTCATTAAACGTGGAGACGATGGCGTAGCTATCTATCAGATCGAAAAATATGTCCGGTTTACCAGCCCGTTTGCTATCCTCATTCTGACGGCTATGGGGGTGATTGTCTCGGCCCGTAAAAGTCGGCAAGGGGTTGGTTTTCAGATAGCTTTTGGTTTTGTGCTGGCCTTTATTTATATTCTTATCTTTATCATGACCAAAAGTATGGCACAAGTAGGCTCTATGCCTCCCATCTTAGCGGTCTGGATCCCCAATATTCTGTTCTCTATCATCAGCTTTTTGCTCTATTTTTTGGTGCCCAGGTAATATCTGAACCTTGATTAAATAGATTATCAGATTTTCTTGATTATATTGGACTTGGTTTTGTCTGTCATGCCAGTGGAAAAGAGAATGTCGAATAAGAGGCACACCTAAAGAAAGATATTGCTAGGACTTACGCAACATACACAGGGCTATACCCTGTGCTGATGGATTACGACCCTTCAGGACTTGACGTAGAGTAGGTTGCGTAAGTCCTAATAGCTAATCCTGTCCATCGTTTAATCCTTTAATCAAGGTTCTGACTAATGCCTGCTACTGTCACCCAATCATCTGAACTAAAAGATTACCTGCATTTACATTTTCTGGTAGTTATCTGGGGTTTTACGGCTATTTTGGGTCGGCTCATTGCCATTCCTGCCGTGGAGCTGGTGTTGTACCGTACCCTGATGGCGGCCCTGCTGCTTGGTATCTTGTGTGTGGTACAGCAGAAAACCCTAGCCCTAGGTGTGCGTCCTGTGGTACAATTGTTGCTCACCGGAACCATTATTTCCCTGCATTGGATTCTCTTTTTTGGTGCGGCACGTGTCGCCAATGTGTCTGTTTGTCTGGCAGGCATGGCTACGACCTCCTTGTGGACTAGCTTGTTAGAGCCGTTGTTTCAGCGGCGGGCGGTGCGTTGGCTGGAAATTGGGCTGGGGTTATTAGTCATTTTGGGACTGTATGTCATCTTTCGTTTCGAGTTTGACCGGGCCTTGGGCTTGGCTATGGCCATAGGTTCGGCTATGTTGGCGGCTTTGTTTTCGGTACTTAACGCCCGTTTTGCCCAGTTGTATGATGCCCAGGTAGTTACGTTTTACGAAATGGGTGGAGCTTTTCTGAGTACAGCCCTGTTTTTGCCCCTGTTAGCCACATTCTTGTTGCCTACGCAGCCAATGGATCTGCTCCCATCTCTGATGGACTGGTTATGGATTCTGATTCTGGCTTGGGTGTGTACGGTGTATGCCTATTCGGCTTCTGTATATTTGCTGACAAAATTTTCCCCTTTTGCCATGAACCTGACCATCAACCTGGAACCTGTTTATGGCATCCTTCTCGCCATACTGATTTTTGGCGACAACGAAAAAATGACTCCCGGCTTCTACATCGGTACGGCTCTGATTCTATTGTCGGTATTGGCCTATCCGTTTTTACGAAAGCAGAAGGTGTTTTCTTCTTGATTTTCCTGCAAAAGTATCTATTTCTTCTTTCTTGATTTTTAAATTCTGTTAGCAACAGAAAAGGAGGAGCTATGCAAAATGCCTTAGCTGCCTGTTGGTAGTCTTGTGTAGTTATTCTAACGATTATTTATGATAATGAATGATTGAAAATGAGTTTTTGTAAGCTTCTTAAATAAATAATGTGTGTCTGTGGTTTTATAAATATGTAATCTAGTCTTATATCAGAATTATATACCATCAAAGACGGCGAAAAACACTACGAATATACCTATGTGGTAGCTGCCGCCTAGCTGGCCTTTGGCTTTGATACCGAAAAAAATGTGTTCTGGAGACAGTTATGTGTGCCTGCCCATGCCGAACTGGCTTGGTTTCTGAACTGCTATACCCCTATGAACTGGTTGTATATAGGTGCTTTTACAGAAAAATCAGAACGTACCGATGCGAATGTAGGGCTGTTTATGTATCCTGTATTGCAGGTGGCAGACATCTTGACTATGAGAGAAATTATTTAAATTGATTTTGTTATATGAAAAATAAATAAAATTACATTTAACAAGAAAATACCTTGTTGTTTTATCTGGCTTTGTATGTACAACACTTGTAGATTTTAGTGGAAATTTTTCTTTTCTTCTACAATTCCCGTAAGCCCATAAAAGGCTGTTTTTTTTTAATAATGCAAATTAAATTGGATTTAAGTATGAGTAAGCGTTTGATTGGTAGTATTTCTACTCTTAAATTTTGTCTTAAATTGTTGATTGTTAGGTAATTGTATGATATTTTAATACTATTAAAGTGAAAATTATTAATACTTAAATTATAAAGATGAAATATAGTTTATATTCTGTAATAAACCTATTTAACAGAATATATGTGTGAGAATTGGAGTGTATATAAAAAAAAATATTGTAAAAATTTGTAATGTCAGTAATAATTTCTAGCTTGGTTAAAGTTTTTTATTTTACTACGCCCTAATAAATTAGTTTTATTTATTAACTCTTCTTCAAAAAAACCTAATTAATCATGAAAAAAGTATATGTAGTTCTCGCGCTGATGCTGTTTGCATCTTTGAACTCTTGTAAGAACGCCTCAGAAGTAAAACCTTCTACGGCTACTTCTACAGTAGATGCTGAAGTAGCTGACAAATTGAAAGCCGCAGGTTTTAATCTGAGTGAAGGTTTTCGCAAGTTTGAAGATGGCTATCTGGTTGAATATGATATCTTTCTGACTAAAAAACAAATTGATGAACTGGCTGATAAGACTTTGCAAGGTGGCCGCACAGAGCAGTATCGTACTACTAATCTGGTAACCAGACTGCCACGTAGCATTGGTGTATATATGGACTCTAATTTTGGTACTTATATGCAGAACGCCTTTAATTCAGCTCTTGCTCGCTACAATACCTTGGATTTACGGCTGACTTTCCGGCGTGTATCCAGCCAAAGTGCAGCAGATATCAGTATTCTGGCGTTTTATGAGGTAAGTACTACGCTTGGTACCAGTGCTGGTTTTCCATCTGGTGGTAATCCGGCCAGTCCGATCAAGCTCAATACCTATTATTACAATTCTTCGTCTCAACGGGCAGATGCAACGACTGTGATTGCCCATGAGATTGGCCATGCCATCGGCTTCCGTCATAGCGACTATATGAATCGGAGATTTAGCTGCGGAGTAGAACCTTTTGATCCAAATGAAGGCAGTGCTGGTGTTGGTGCGATCTTTATTCCTGGTACTACTTCAGGCCCAGCTGCTAATTCCTGGATGCTGGCCTGTTCTAATGGTGGTAACAGACCTTTTACCTCAACTGACAAAATTGCATTGCGGTATTTGTATTAATTGAGAGAATAATACAACTTCTTCAGCAGTATATAGATAGGGGTTCATTGTTCATCCTGAAATATATGCTTCTGTTTTTGGTAAAATAAATAAAACCCTCTTGCTTTTTGGCAGAGGGTTTTATTTTTGCATCCGCAACAAGTCCGACGTTTTTGTTGATATCTGTTGTAAACCTATTTTATTCACACTCTGAGTTCTCTATGGCACGTATTTTAACAGGTATCCAATCATCTGGCAGACCGCATCTGGGCAATATTCTGGGAGCCATCCTTCCAGCTATTCAACTTTCCAGCCAGCCTGCCAACGAATCGTTTTTCTTTATTGCTGATCTGCATTCCCTCACTACCATCAAAGATGGAGAGAAACGCAAGGAATACACCCATGCTGTAGCAGCAGCCTGGTTGGCGTTTGGGTTTGATACCGAAAAAAATGTACTCTGGAGACAGTCGCGCGTGCCTGCCCATGCCGAACTGGCTTGGTTTCTGAACTGCTATACCCCTATGAACTGGTTGTATACAGAGGCTTATAAGGATAAAGCAAATCGTGTAGATAATGTCGGGTTGTTTACCTATCCGGTGTTGCAAGCGGCAGACATCTTGTTGTATGATGCCAACTTTGTACCTGTAGGAAAAGACCAGCAGCAGCACCTGGAAATTACCCGTGACATTGCCAATAGCTTTAATCACCAACATGGCGAAGTACTGGTTGTGCCTGAAGCCAAAATCAGTGAAGACGTAAAAGTAATTCCAGGCGTAGACGGCGAGAAAATGAGTAAGTCGTACAATAACTATATTGACATCTTTCTGCCAGAAAAAGAGTTGCTAAAGAGTATCAAAAAAATCAAGACAGACAGTACGCCCTTAGAAGAACCCAAAGATCCAGATGCAGATATTACCTTTAAACTATACTCACTCATTGCCTCACCCGAACAAACCGCAGCGTTACGCAAAAAATACCTAGCCGGAAACTATGGGTACGGACACGCCAAGCAAGAACTTCACGCCTTGATGCTCGAACAATTTGCCGAGCCTCGCCGCAAGTTTGACTATTACATGGAAAACCTGCCAGTGTTAGAGAAGGAACTGCAAAAAGGAGAAGAGAAAGCTAGGGATATTTCCGAACAAACCCTTGACAGAGTCCGAAAAGTACTGGGCTTTGACTAAAAATAGCATCCAATCAGACAAAAAATCCCTCCAACAATCCAGGAGGGATTTTTTGTCTGGGCAGCATAAGCTTGTCGGAGATCAAAGACCATAAAAAAAATAGTCGCAAAGACATCAATTCTTACAGATGATTGGGTAATATTGGAATGTATTAAAAAAATCAACAAAACCATCTACTGAAAAATATATGAAATTAATTGTAACTCTTTTTGCGGGGCTTTTTTGTCTACTGATGATAGAAAGTACCCCTCTGTTTGCACAGGAGTCGCCTCTTTGGATGCGTTATCCGAGCCTGTCGCCTGACGGACAAACCATCGTATTCAGCTATAAAGGAGATTTGTACCGGGTGCCTGCTGTGGGTGGAACTGCTGTGCTACTGACACTGCATGAAGCCCATGATTTTATGCCTGTATGGTCGCCCGATGGCAAGTCTATTGCATTTGCGTCTGATCGCTATGGCAATTTTGACGTATTTATCATGCCTGCTACAGGTGGCGAAGCCCAGAGACTTACCTATCATTCCAGCAATGACCTTCCCAGCGACTTTACACCCAATGGGCAACAGGTAATCTTTATGGCGAATCGCCGTTACCAGTCCGAAAATGCGCAGTTTCCACGGCCCGCACAATTATATCAGGTTTCAGTGAAAGGTGGTGCTGCCCAAATGCTGGTTGACAACCAACTGGAAGCCGCACGTGTGAGTGCCGATGGCTCAAAGATTGTTTTTCAGGACTGGAAAGGTTATGAAGACATCTGGCGTAAACATCATACCTCTGCGGTGACCAAGGATGTATGGGCATATGACCGTAAGGAACGGTTTTAAAATAAACTACACATTTAATTGGGAAGAATTCGATAGTTGAGTTGTGGTATAGTGGGATGATATTGAATATTTTTAGAAGCGGCTATTTTGGGGTTTCCCTTTAGTCCTTT
>JACCDR011255421.1_pt1 | contig 34730 bp, 47 predicted proteins | sample 7446431 | NCBI WGS metagenome assembly JACCDR01 (sample SAMN15323443, study PRJNA562643) | freshwater metagenome | isolation source: river surface water | place: USA:Blue River Watershed | collected 2017-08-17 | reverse complement strand
TGGGAGACCGAAGCCGCATGAAACGGCGCCGGGATCCCCCACGCAAACCCCGGCGCCACTTTTAGGAAGCGAAGGATCGAAACTGAATACAGGAAAGAAACGGCGCATCCCCTGCACGGCACCCAGTCGCGCGGGGGATTGCGCGCATTGCCACCGAAGAAAGCAGTCGCTGGCCATAGCAGGTGACGCATTTCAGCTCGTCATCGTCTTCACCATCCTCCCCGTGATTCCCTACGCCGTCCTGGTGGCACAACTAAAGTACGGAGCATGGGGGATGGTGGCCACGTTGGTGCTCTTCTACGTCGGCTACCCGGCAGTGTTCGGAACCCTGATGTGGCTGGATCAATCCAGAACGAAGGTGAACCATGAGCAGGTACGACTGGCAGGGAGGCCCCCGCAACAAGGGACACATCTCCCCGCTCCGTGACTGGGAACGCGTGGTCGGGCAGATCGAGCGCGGCGAAGTCCGCGTCGGACCGGAAGCCGCCCGTGAGATAGCCAGGCGCATCGAAGCGCAGGGCGGCTTCTGGGGCCCCAGGAAGGAAGAGAAGGAAGAGAGGAAGGAAATCACGATGGAAGAGAGAGACAAGTGGCAGTGGACGCAGGAGGAGCTGTGTGCCGAAGCTGTCCGCCGGTTCGGCAAGGACCCGATGAAGTGGGCCTTCCAGTGCCCGAACTGCCAGGACGTCGCCACAGGAGACGACTTCCGCAAGGCGCTCGCCGACAACCCCCGCACCGGCCGTGACGGCGAACCTCTACACGTTTCCGCGATCGTCGGCCAGGAGTGCATCGGCCGGACCCTCGGTGCCCTGAAGAAGAGCATCACCTGGGACGGCCGGGGTTGTGATTGGGCTGCCTACGGACTCTTCAGTGGCCCGTGGGAGATCACCATGCCCGACGGTCACACGGCCTGGGGGTTCCCGCTTGCTCAGGCAGCGTGAACCATGGAGAAACCCAGAGCCAGAGTGTTCGACCTTGACGGGACGTTAGTCGACGTCCGAGGAATCCGACACCTCATAGCGGGGGAGGGCTTCGATGCCTTCCACCGGGCCTCAGCAACCTGTCCGCCCAACGATGACGTGATCCGGGCAGCAAGGAAGTCCGCAGACGACGGTGTCACCAACCTCGTCTTCACAGGGCGGATGGAGAGGTACCGCTCCTTGAGCGTGGCCTGGCTGAGGCATCACGGTGTCCCGTACACACGCATGTGGATGCGAGCCGACGAGGACTACCGCGCCGACTTCATCATAAAGAAACACATGTTCCAATCGGCATCCCGAATTTACAACATCGTGGACGCCTGGGACGACCGTCCGGAGATTGTCGATCTCTGGAATCATCTAGGGGTTCCGGTGACTGTTGTACCCGGCTGGGAATAGTTTCTTCAGCTGAGTTGACAGGGTAGTTGAGGCACCCGTAGGTTGAAGTCACCGAGAACGGCTCCGGATTTCCGGATCCGGGCTTTCTTTAGTGTCAGCATTCCTGTCCTGATGCAGAGGAAATAGCGGGTGGGGGCCCAGACCGTTCCGGTTTCCACTCTCCGCATTCCCCCCGCGGAGAGCGGAGTCGCTGGCCCGGTGCACCTGACGACACCGGGCCAGCGCACAGAGTCCCACCGGCAGCCCGGCTGGCGGTGGGACGACGGACCGCAGGCTGCCAAGGGAGACCTGATCAGCTCCCCCAAGAGTCCTTCGATGGACCTGGTCCGACGAAGACGACAGACAGACAGACAGAGCGAAGCGACAACTCCACAGAGAAACCGCAGACAGCCGGGAAGGCCAGGAGCCCGTTCCCTCCACACCTTCCCGGTGCTGACGGTGATGCAGGTACAGATGCCCTAGTAAGACGGGCCGTCGACCGATCCGTGTCCACGTAGGTCGCTTCACTGATCGCCTGCATCACCTTCTACGACACAGGTACAGACGCCCTGCTAAGACGGGCCACCACAGCGCGAGGCCGGGGAATGCTCACGGCTGTGGCTCATTGATCGCCTGTGTCACCAGGGTCCATAGCTCAACTGGAAGAGCAGTCGTCTCCAAAGCGACCGGCTGGAGGTTCGAGTCCTCCTGGACCTGCGTCTCGTGAATGCCGCAGCATCCCGCTCCGGTGCGCGGCAGGCGATGTAACCAGGCATGGCACCACCTGGGAGACAAAAACGGGCCACAGACTTAAGAGCTGCCGTCCATTCGGGAGGAGACGCGCGGCGCCCATCTGGCCGGGTACACGAGCCAGAGCTACCGCCGGAACAGCGAGATCCGGCCCACGGTGAGGGTGACCCGACGCCTCGCCCTCACCGTGACGCCTCGAAGGAGACTGGGTCTCAGGACGGCTGTAAACCGTTCGCTTCGGCGCGGCAGGTTCGATTCCTGCTCGGGGCACAACGCCAGCTATCCATGCAGCTGGCGTAGACTCACCGCACGGTACAGATAAGCACGGGCGGTGGGTCGCTCCCGCGTAGCTCAGTTGGTAGAGCACCGCCCTGATAAGGCGTAGGCCGCTGGTTCGATTCCAGTCGCGGGGACGCAGTCGACAGGCAGGGGAGAAACGTGGCCGAGTTCGAAGTCGAGAGCGAAGAGCTTGCCTACCGAACCCGCATGGCGTGGTTCATGGAGAAACACCAGGACACGCCCATCAGCGACTCCAACCCCGAGGTCGAAGAGACCGACGAGGTCGACGAGCACGGCATCAGTGCATGGATGATCGCCAGCTCGACCTACGACGAGCGCGACAGTGCAATCTCCACCATGGCGTTCCATGAGCGGAAGTACCCGGAGGACCGGCAGCGCATCGTGCGCATCGAGACGCGTCACTACGTCGAATACATCACGGACGAAGAGCTCCAGAAGTGGCACGACAAAGCAGCCAAAGGCGACAAGGAAAAAGCTGCCCGAGCTTCTGCCAGTTGATAGATCGTCAGAATAGGCCGGAGTGACTACTCCGGCCTATTTCTGTTTCAGATGTCCTTATGTCAAAGGGGCATGAGGAATACACTCAAGTGGGGTGAGTGGCACCCCGGGCTACGACCCGGAGGAGCGAAAGGTATGACCAGAGAAGATGACGTTTACATCCAGACCCTGAATGCCTGCGGGTCGGACATCCAACCTCCCGTGATCCAGGCACTGCTCGACCACGAGCACGCCCTGGCCGACCCGGACTGGTGGGACAGGAAGCAGAAGGAAGAGAAGCGAAGGGAACTGACTGCATGAGGACCGGAATGTCAACTCACTGACCGTCCGTCAACCCCAGAAAAACAAAAAGAGCCCCACCTGCACTTACGCAGGTGGGGCTTACTTCTTTGTATTACTGGCTATAATTCGCCCATGGGTCTTGAGCCGGGGAGTCTTCGCGCACGCCTGCAAAGCAGCACAGATCAGGCATGGCGCCTCTACTGCGCACTCGAAGTTGTCATACCGTTCCGCGAAGCACCACGAAACGACGGCATACGCACAAGCCGTCAACGCCTTGTTGCGTCAACCATCCCCTGGGACACCAACGCAGCCAGCCTCCTCATGGAACTCCACGTCGAAGTCCGACGCCTCGAAGTCCACCTGAAGGAGAAGGTCACCGGGCAGCTGACCGACCGCCGCGGCGGATCCGCTGACAACACCCAGTACGCCCTCAAAGCCCTGACCAAGCTGGCCGAAGCAGTCGACGACCAGACCGTCCTCAGCGTCCTCAACGTCGTCGACCGGTGGAACCGCAAGACCGACAACTTCTTCCACCCGGAGAAGGGACTGCACCGCGTCCCCCGGTCCCCGAAGGAGGAGGAACTGCGCTGCCCGTACTGCGAGTTCCAGACCATGCGCTGGCACCCGGGCACCGGCATCATCGTCTGCGTGAACCCGGACTGCCTCAACGAAAGCGGCGTCCGCCCCCGCTGGGAAGCCCGCTTTGTCCTCCAGGACGACGCCCTCGCGTTCAGCTGGGAAGCGCTCAGTGATGCCGCATGAGCTGGACCTCCACCGACCTGCGTGTGGTCGGTGACGACAACCGGTACTGGACCGTCGCACAAGCCGCAGCCATCCTCGGACCACCACGCCTGTCCGTCTCAGACGTACGGCAGCTCCTACGTCTCCACGGAGTCGAGCCCGTGGGCAAGCGCCGGACGTCAGTCACCCGTACGGGTCGGTACGCCCGGGTCTACCTCGCAACCGACATCATCAAGGCGCACGAGTCCCTGTCCAAGTAGCTCACCACAAGATGTGCACGAAGAACCACACGGAAAAGACGACCCAGGCCGCAGCGAACACCATCCACCCGGGTCGTTTGTGGATGTGGAACCAGGCGCGCGTCCGTTCCGACAGCGTGTCGTCGGGCTTGCTGTTGACCAGCGCCCACGCCTCCACCACGGCGGCCGTCGCCAGGATCGTCACCCAGACCTTGTTGAAATCCATGGGACCCCTCCCTCAACTCAATCGCTTGTACGTAGACAGCGAAGCCAACGTGATCAGCCCGAGCGTCTGCTGACCGGGATCCGGTTCCGGTTCCGGCTCGTTCGAGGCGCACGTGTAGCGAGGGTTGTCGGGATCGAAGTCGCCGACGCGCGTGCAGGTGTAGCTGTCCCCGTGGGAGTCGGTCCAGGTCCAACTCGCCGGAGCCTGTCCGTCCTGCCCGTCGGCGCCATCCCTGCCGGGTGCACCATCCTGCCCGGGTGCACCGTCCTGTCCGTCCTGGCCCGGGGCGCCGTCATTGCCTCTGGGTCCAGCAGGTCCCGTCGGCCCCGGAATGACCGAGTCGGCGCCATTCCTCCCGTCGGCCCCGGGCTTGCCCGGCTGGCCAGACGGACCGGGCGTGCCAGGCGTACCGTTTCTCCCAGGATCGCCCTTGTCGCCCTTGTCCCCGGGAGGCCCGGACGGGCCGGACGGACCGACCTCGCCCCGGCTTCCCGGCTCGCCCGCAATCGGCGTGGCACCCAGCCCTTGAACCTGACGCGCCAATGCATCGCGAGCTTGGTTGGCGATCATCAGATCGCTACGAAGCGCCATGATACTGCTGATGATCATTGCAAGTACGGCGCCGAGAAAGACGGCTGCCAGGATGGCGATGAAATCGCCTCTGCGCCAGCGCCGGTCATCGGCGGCAAGTTCGGTTCCAACCATCAGCCTGTCCCTTTGGTCAGCATCAGGATGACGGGGAGCAGGACCCCGACCAGCGGAACGATGACGGCGCCGACCAGCCAGCGACGCGTGGTCACGATCTTCTCGGCGTCTTTCTCCCGGAGTGCCTCCAGCGCGGTAACCCGTGCTGACAACGCATCATGCTGGAGCACGTAGACCTCCCGGGAGACCTTGCTCTCCATGAGGGAAGCCAGCTGCTTGATGTCGTCACGAACATCGGTGATCCGATCGTCAAACCTTCTGACGATCTCGCCGATCGTCGGCTCATCCGGCATGCGGCCTCCCCTGTAATACGACCTCCCGCCGAGGACGGAGGGCCGAGTCCGTTCCTACCCCTAAGCCGGTCACACGCCTCCGCTGAGCGAAGCGCTCTCAGGGTTGCCAACGCCCCTGGCGAGCAGACCCTTCACCAGCGACGCAGCCGCGGCAACTCCAGCCATGGCAGCGGCGTACCACATCTTCTGATCGGTCAGCTCCGTGACGACGACCGCGCCGAGGAAGCCCTCAGCGAAGGTCATGGCGACACGTTCCACCAGGTCTCTTACATAGGAACCGTTCATGACGTTGTCCTTTCCGAGGGATCGTCAGACGAGGTAGTCGCCGGTGACGACACGGTGGGTGAGCATGACGGGAGACCCGTCGGGGGAGACCGCCTTCACCTTGAAACGCAGGTGCTTGTTGGCGGGGACGTTCTGGTTGTGCAGGAACTGCGGACCGGCGCCCTCGAACACGCCGCTACCCACGACGTCGCCGTAGCCGGACTCACCGGAACCGTCGGTGTTGGTCAGGTAGAACCGTCCGACGACCGTCGTGGCGGAGTCGGTGTCCGCCGCGAACGTCAGCTGCACCATCGTCGGGCCGACAAGGGTGCGCGGACCAGAGTGGACAACGGCGTCCGTGAAGGCCAGGCCGGTCCACTCGCCGCTCACCAGCGCCACATCGACCGCGTTGCTCTCGACGAGCTTGTTGATGGTCACGTCACTCTCCTCGGGTGTGGTCGGTGCAGGGGTTCCCGTCGCACGGGCGACGATCCCAGGGAAGACGATCTTCTTGAACTGGTCGACGCGGGCATCACCGGGGCAAGCGGTGCCACCCGTGGACCAGGAGGCATGCAGCCGGTGGTAGCCGTAGCCCGGGTCGTCCGCGGTGCGGCAGATCCGCAGCGGGATCCCGTGCTGCTTGTGCATCCACACGCCAAGCTTGATCAGGCCCTCGATCTGCGCTGGCGTCCACGGGTCGGTGTGATCCAGGTTCGACGCCGTCTCGATGGACACGGCCCCGGTCCCATCGGGCCTGCGGTTCGCCAGGTAGTTGGCGTCCGCCTTCGTTTCGGTGCCGATGTACTGAGCGATCGACCCGTCGTAAGACTGGCCGAAGTGACTTTCCAGGTTGGTGCTTTCGGCCCAGTACTCATAAATACGCTCCTTAGTCCAGGGTGCGGCTATGGAGTGCATGATGAGCTGAGTCGGGTGGATACCGGCCTGGGAGTCACTCTCCGGCTGGAGCTCCATTTTCCTGGCTTCCGGGTACCAAGCCATGACCTCCCCTTTCCGAGGCATGAAGAAAGCCCCGGCCAACGGCTCGGGGCATGTGGTGGATGAGCCTCCGTCAGGCAGACGCGATCTCAATCCAGTTCTGCGCGTACTCATCCGGGTTGATCGCCTGGTAGTACGTCTTCCCGTAGTACCGAATCACGTAGTAGTCCTTCGGGATCTCATACGTGATAGGCGGGTATCCCGCGATCTTCAGCTTCAGGATCTGCCCGTTGTCGCTGACGAGCGTGGCGTCCGACAGCCAGGTGCTAGCGATCTCCAGACCGTTCGTCCCGTCGTACTGAAGAGCTTCCTGGCGCAGAGTGATGAAGGGCATGGGTCAGACCACCTCGTAGATTGAGACGATGAGCTTCGTGTCGTCCTGCTGGAACGCGCCACCGGTCGCCAGCGCATTCGTCAACGCACCCTGAAGTTTGAACGTGTGCGACCCCGCCGAAGAGATCGTGCCATGCCACTGCATGGTCACCGTGGCGCGCGTCAACGCATCCATGGCATAGACGGCAATGCCGGAGTCAGTGACACCATCGATCTGCATGCGGCCGACCATGAGGATCGTCGTGGACGTCGCAAGTACGTTCATGTCGAAGACCGCAGTCGCCATGTAGACCGCGTTGTCCGTGTCAGTCGTCAAAGTGACCGACGCACCCGTGATGTCCGCGTAGGTCGACGTGGTCGCCGTCAAAGCCGCAGAGCACGCCGCCGAGTACACCTTCGGCTGGAGCCGGTTGATCCTGGTGGCAGTGATCCGCTCACCCGAGAGAAAGGCCATGCCGGACCCCTTCCGTTACAGTCCGAGAACGGCCGGGTCATCCAGCCGAATGTCCGCTCCCGCGGAGTGAGACTTCACAATCCCGTTGGCAGACCTCGTGACAGTGAACGTCTGCGGGTTGTTGAAGCTGAAATTGTCGTACGCGAGCACCGGGTTCACATTGGTGTTTCCGGTGAAGACGATCGACCTGATCCCACAGTCACCCGAAGGCAACGTGCCATCGGAAGTGTCCACCGACCACTCCAGCGGCTCCTCCTTGGAGGCCAGCCAGATCTTCACCCGAAGGTTGCTCGCAATCCCCTGAAACCGCACCGACACGTACTGCCCGGCAGAGTGTGTGACATCCGAGGTATAAGCAGAGCCGATCGTGGTCTCCACACCAGCCAGACGCTTCTGAATCGACACCGCCACCGTGTTGGAGGTCGTGAACTCCACCCGAGCGTGATACAGGTTGTCGATATCCCGATATCGAGCCATCGGACCGCCATACTGCGAAGCCCCTGTAGAGAGAGCATTCGCCGTCACGTCACACGTGATGTCGAAATCATCCGTCGGGGACACGAGCACCGTCCGTCGGGACGTGTCCACCGTCGCGCACGTGTGGCGCCCCTCGGTAGCAGCAACCGAGTAGTCCGCCGCCGATCCACCCGCGTTGGTCCACGACTGCCCACTGTTCGCCGTGCCCCACCCATTCGACACAGACCGGGTGAAGGTGTCGTACCTGGATGGACTGATGGCGGTGACCGTCATCCGCTCCCCACCCATGCGGACGTCAAAAGGAAACTCGGCACTACTCGTCGTCCACCACGGACCCGACGTCGTCATCACCGTCAACGACGTGTCACCAGAACCAACAGCAGTCAGCAGCTCACTGCCTGCCGTGTCTGTTCGCCCATACACCGTGTCATCCGCGGTGGCCACGTTGAAAGCCTTGTCCGGCGCACAATTCAGATTGACGATGTGCTGGAAGTGATCGATCTGCTCCGTCCAGCCGAACACCATCAACGCCATACCATCCGGCGCCTGCGAAGCAGGAGGACTGGTGATCGCCACCCGATCCCCGGGACGCAAGCTAAGAATCGCCTCACGCCGCGCCGACGTAATCTCCGACCTGGCCAGATTGAAAGCAATCTCCGGGAAACGCGGCTCCTCGATCGTCCCCAGATGCAACCGCCAACCCGCCTGGTCAGCCAGCATGCTGTCGTACTGCACATTGACCGACACCTGCTGACCAATCTCACCCACACCCTGCGGAGGCTCAGCGATGTTCAACGGACCATCAGTCTTCTCCGCATGGGCAGAAGCGTCCTCGTCAGGGATCCGCGTGACGTCGATACTGTTGCGGATATACCGGTCGTCCTCCACCGGAACGGGAACCGCAGCCAGCACATTGTCCTCGTAGGAGAACGACAGCGACACATCCGTATTGAGCATCGAGGCGCGCGTGCGGTATCCCAGACCGAAACCGTTCAAGGTCTCGTACATGATCCCGCCGTCGACCTCCACACACTGCTGGAGAGCCTCAACCGGCTTGATCCGCTGCTGGTCGCCCATAGCGATCGTGTCATCCAGGTCACCGATGGACTCGAACACCAGGTTCCGCTCGTCACAGATCCGCTGGAACCGCCGCCCTGCCGCTTCACCCGCCGGGTCAAGCCGGAACCCCAGGTCGCTGATCGAAGTAATCTGGTTCTGGAACGTGACATGCCCGACCGTGCTGTCCGGCATGCCCATCGTGGCCGACCCCAGAACCTGCGGCGGAGCCATCTCGATCTTCGTGACCCGAGCCAAAACCTTGCTGTTCAGGTTGCCCGTGGCACTCGTCGCCGTGGACTTGCCGGTCTCCAGGTACTGCACCGTGCAGTCGATGTTCGCACCGTTCTGCACAAGCTCAATCGACACCCGCAGGAACTTCGCATTGATGTCGCCGAACGCCGACACGCCACCGGCCAGCGTCGCACCGTCGCCGTCGAGCGGACGCAGCACCAGCTGTCCCTCACCGAGGGAGCCGATCGTGTAGTACAGCTCCCACGTCTCGATGTCCAGGCTGTCCATCCAGACGGATGCGATCACCTGACCGTCATTCAGACCAACACTGGGTATGTACAGCAGGAACCGCACCTGGCAGCTGGTCACAGGGTCATACGCTGCAACCCGGCCACTGAACATGGCTTCCGTCATGATCGGAAGAGGATCGGAAGCATTGAACTCCGCCATCTGCGCGAGCTCCGGAAGCCCGGTGATCTCCATCGGCGACGCCGACGACACAGCCGACGCCATCGTGGTGATCGTGGCGCTGGCCTTGTCCTCCAGCGGCCAATACGCAAGCAGACCAGGCGTACTACCGTCCGTCAGGGTGTTGTACAGCAAAGAGTGATCCGGAACCCGGCCCTTCTCCAACCGCGACAGCGGACCGTACGCCTCAACCTCCACCCAGAAGTCGGTGCCGCTCAGGTCCCAGTTCTGCGGCCACTTCGTGACCTCACCCCAGAACCGGTAGTTCTTCGAGCCGTTGAGCGGAACAGACACCCGCAACGGCGTGTTCCTACCGATCTTGCCGTAATACGGCCCAGTCGGATTCCTCGGTGAAAACCGGCCATCCCGGTTGTTCAGCTGGAACGAGCAAGTCGACCGCTCCGGCTGATCACCCTCATCGGACTGACCCCGGTTGATCTCAATGTGCCCGCTGTCATCACGAACCATCACGTACGACGTGATGTCAATCCACACGCCGTCGATGAACATCTCCACCGTGACCGGCTGACCGTTCGACGGCTCACCACTGGCACTCAGCGGACCGGCTACGCCACCCATGCGGCGCTGCCAGCCCATGACCCGCGCAGCAAGGCTCACGGCTCACCCTCCCCGTGTATCCAGTTGTGTGTCACTCATCCCAGCAGACCCAACAGATCATGTTCGAAGCCGTCGTCGCGAACGTCGCCCGAACCCGGAGAAACTTCGAGACGGCCACGATCGGACGCTCATCCGGCATCCACTGGTAGGCGTAGGTCAGATCGGTCGCCCCCGCGGTCAGCGGGATCTCCTTGACGTCGAACACGCGGGACGCAGTCGTTGAGCCTTCAGCCGTCGCCGTGTAACCCGTGGCTGACGTACCCAGCGTCATCAGCGACGCCGGAGCGTTAGGGTCAACCGGCTGCACACCACTAGAGGAGTGCGCCGTCACCGTCGCCGCCACATCCGTCTGAAGCAGCTCCACCACCGAAGCCGCTCCCGGCGCCACATCCAGAGAGAACCCCCAGGAGATGAGCTGGATCTGCCGAGTCGACGGAGTCGCGATCTGAAGCATCGTCTTGATCGCCGTACCCGTGGTGACCTTGACCTGAGCCGCAGTCGTCGGCATCGGCCCGTTCCACGTCTTGTACCGGTGCATGTCAATTACTCCCCATAAAGAAGGAAAAGAAAGAAGCCCGCCGGGTGGACGAATCCACCCGACGGACCACATGAGAGACCGGCGTCAGCGAGCTCCGCGCCCGAGCGCCTTCTGGACGTTGCCACCAGACCGGTGCCAGATCTCAGCCCGCAGCGGGTCGACGATCTGCCGCGCGATCACCTTGCCGTCGAGATGGATCACCACCTCGATCGGCTGACCACCTCCACCGCCACGCATGGACGCAGCGATCCGCCGAGAGTCAGAGTTCGACCGGACCATCGACCCGGCTGCCAGGTCCACGATCTCCGGACCGTACTCACCCACCAAGGTGTGCCGAGAACGAGGACCGCCACCAGCAGCACCGACGATGCCACCCGTGCCCTTCTTCCCCAGCGCCCGCTTGATCGCCCGCTCCAGCGCAACCACCGCGTTCATCATCGACGCAGCGATCTTCGAGGCGTTCTTCTGCAACGCCTTCACGACGCCTTCAGCAGCCTTGATCCCCGCCGCATACATGGCATCCGCAGTCGTCTTGCCCGCGATGGCGGCCGACTTCGCAATGTCCCTCTGCTGCATGTTGATCTGCTGCAAAAGACCCGACGACGCCTTCATCAGAGCCTTCGCCGTCTCGAACCCGCCACCCTCGATACCGGCAGAACCGATCTCCGAGAGCGCCTGGCCGCCCAGACCACGAGCCTTCAGGGTCTGGAGCATCGAGGCGAACTCCGCAGCCTTCCGCTGCTTGGTCTGAAGCCGAGCCATGATGGCACCAGACGACGTCACCTTCCCCGACTCAACACCGTCGGTGATGTCCCCGGACCGAACGACGTTGCTGGAGACCTGCTCGCTCAACTGAGCGGCCTTGTCCTTCAGGTCGTTCAGCTTGTCCTTCGCCTTGTCGACCGCGGCGTTCATCTTGGTCAACGCCATCTGATGCTTGACGAGGAACGCCCCCGTCTTGCCGATGGTGTTGACCAGCCGCTTCTCGACGCTGCCCGCCGTCGCCTTCTTGATCTTGTCGCGCCAGTCGTTGATCGACTTGATGAGGTCGCCGACACCACCGGACTGCGCCAGCGACTTCCGGAACGGCGAGACCTTCGACCCTGCGAGCCTCCACAGGGGCGCAATGTTCATGCTGCCAAGGATCTCGTTACGGGCAGAGCCCGCTTCCTTGGCCGCCTCGGAACTCTGCTTCGCTCGCGACTTGGCATCGGCCTTCGCCTTTGCCTTGGCGCGGGCCTTCGCCTTCGAGGTACCGCCCTTGGCGTACTGCTCAAGGCTGTACCCGAAGCGATCGGCAACGTCGGCCAGGATGTCCATGGATCGCTGACGCTTTGACATGGCCATGGGGATGTAAGCTTCCCCGCCAGTCTCGTCCTCCGCCCACACCCGCCACGCCCCCGCAGGAGCAATCTGCGCAATGTGGTTCTCACTGCCGCGTGACGACCGAGCGAAACCGCCCCTGCCGAAGTACGACACGATGCCGCCGTTCGCATGCGGCTTCTGAATCAGGTCCGGCGTACCTTCTGCGTCGCGGTCGCCAGCCACGGACTTGATGATCTTTACGGTGGTGATGGTGATCGTCTTGTCCGACAGACTGTCACGTGCCCGCTGAACCGCAGCGATATTCGCCTGTGCGCCGCCAGTCTGTGCCATGACGGTAAAGCTGCCGTCTGGCATCGAAACAACCTTGAAGCCCACATTGCGAAGCGCAGCCACTGCCTCGGCTGTCAGAGCCTGAACGTGAATCGCCTTGGCGTCCGGCATGGCCGTCATCTGAGTGATGACACCATCCATCTGCCGAAGAGCATCCTCAGCGTGCATCTGAAGCTCGACATTGACGCCCGTCGGGATCCTGAGCATCGAATCAGCGAAAACAGACGCCGCAGCCGAACTGCCAAACAGGCCCGTGCTCAGCTTGACCAACTCGTCGTGACCGATCCTGTACGCCTCAGCGATCTGCGTTACCGGCGCCTTGGACTTCTCCAGAGAGTCAATGTACGCCCTGGTTCTTCCGGCAAGCTCAGACATGGGGGCATACGCCTTGCGAGCAGAGTCGGTAGTAAGGTCCACTGAACCATTGACCAACTTCAGGGCGCCAGCATACTTACTAGCACTCTTCTCAGCGTCATCGATCGCCTGCTCCATCGCAGCCCTGGCGTCCAGGTTGCTCCGGTTAGCATCATTGAGCTTATTCAGCGCCGAGATCACATCATTGATGGACTTGACCTGGTTCGCATACGCCTGGTTCTGCTCGTTGACAGCAGCAGCGATGGCGTTCTCGATCGCGATGCGCTGCTTGTTCAGAGCGTCAAGGTCTCCGACACCCTTCGGCTTGACGACATAGTCACCCGCAGGCCCCTTGATGTCACCGCCGTTCCGAGACTCCCACTCCTTTGTCTTCTTGATCTCCTCGTTGACCTTAGCCAAATCCTGCTTGAGCTGACTCAGAGGCTTAGACGCACCAACGAAGCCGTCACCGACACCAGTGATCCCCTCCTTCAGTCGGCCAAGGTTGTCGACACCGTCGATGATGTGGTCGAACAGGCCGCCAAAGACTGCGTCGAGTCCCGACAGGATGAACTGCACCGTCTCCAGCGCACCACCGAACGCACGGAACACGCCCACAAGGATCATCATCGCCGACTCGCTGTTCGCGGAGAAGGCGATGAACTCCCCAAGGTTATCGAGCAGGTTGTAAATCTCGGTCCCGAGGATCTCCCATGTACGACGAAGCGCCTCAGCACCACCACCGGCCGTCATCTTGGCGAACATGTCACCAAGACCGGCGCCAATCATGCCCATGGCGGTACGGAACCCCGCCATCACCGGACCGCTGGCCTGCAACGCGGAAGTGAAGCCTGGTAGCGCATGACCCACGAGGTCGGTAATGGCTCCAGCGAACGACCCGATCAGTGGCCCTGTGGCCGCAAAAGTGCCCTGCAACGCCGGACCCATCTGGATCACCGCATCGCGAACCTGGTACATACCTGCGACGAGGTCGTTCTTCATCGGCGCAGCTGCCGTCTTCATCACAGAGATGACAGACGACTTCATGCTCTCAAAGGCGCCCTTAACCGTGGCACTGCCCTTGAGTGCAAGCGCACCCAGAGCAATGAACGCACCACCAAGAGCAGTGACAAGCAACGCACCAAGAAGAGCGGCAGCAGGAGCGATAAGCATCAGAACCGCAATAAGAATCGCAGCCCACCGCTTGTTCTCCATCAGCTTCGCGCGCAGGTTGTTCAGTCCACCGAGAAGGAGACCCAAACCGAGCAGACCGCCGCGCATACCCCCGGCGCCCCAGTCACCCATACGGGCAAAGGAACGACGAAGGAGCCCCGACGATCGGTCAACATCACGCATCCGACGCTGGAAGTGGACAAGCCCGCCGCCCATCCGGTCAAAGACACTGTGGTCCCGCCCCAGAGAACGCAACTCACCACGCAGAGAACGGATGTCCCGCGCCATCGCCCGATACGCCGAACTCCCCATGTCACTACGCATCGTCCGCGCATTACGAGACAAGAGGTCAAGGCCATTCGACAGCGCAGCAAGCTCACGCCGAGTCATGGTGCCCGAGTCACGGGCCTGACGAAGCATCCGCCCCATGACATCGGTGTCGCGGCTGAACATGCTGATGGCGTGCCGGGCACGATCACTGTCACCCGCCAAGCCAGTCATGACGGACCTCATCCGCGTGAGGTCGTCATCCATCCGAGTGAGATTCCCACTCCCACCCATCTGACGAACACGGTTCGACAGACCCGAGTCACCAGATGCGCCCATGAAATTGCGCTGCTCATCACGCTGCTGACGGGCAGCCGCAGCCGCAGCCTGAGCCGCAGCCCGAGCCGCCGACGCCTGATCACGCTGAAGCTGCCGCGCCGCAGCCGCAGCCTGCCGCTGCCGCGCCATCTCATCACGATGAAGACGCTGGGCGATGGCGTTGTGCCGCTGGATATCCCGGTCCAGGTAGTCAAAATCCAGACGAGTACGGTCCAGCTGACGACTCAGAGAGCGAAACTGGTCTTCCGTCAACTCACCGGCACGAACAGCCTGCCGCAGATCCCGCCCCATGAGGCCGAACGTCCGCCGCAGGTGCGTCATCTCCGACGTGGCCATCCGCCCCGTACGCGACAGATGAGCCAGACGACCATCCATCTCACGGATGCTCTGACCAAACCGGTCCGCCCGCTGTGCCGCCATGTTGCTGGACTGGCCAACCCGACGGATGTCCCCGTCCATGCCCCGCATGCGCTGACGGACGCGCTCGAACTCGCCACGGGTCATATCCCGGACCCGGACTGTGAGAGTGATGTCGTCAGCCACCAGAGACCTCACTTTCCGGGTTACCCAGCTGAACCAATCTCAGGAGCTGGATGATCTCGACATCCTCGTTAAGGATCTGACTCGGCAAACAGTGGAACCTGTCACACAAGTTGACGATCCACTCAGCCCGAACCAGCTCCGAAGGCTTGATTACAACGTTTCCATCGGAATCGACTCCACTAGGGGATTCGAGCCAGGCAGCGATTCTTTTCCCGTGTCATTCGACACGCCACTGATGGCCTGAACCCACGAGTCGACCATCAGCATGTTCAGGCTGAGCTCGTTGGTCTTCAGGCCCTCAAAGGAGATCGGGACGGCGTTACCGTTCTCATCTTCCAAGTTCCAGGAGACGATGTGGTTCGCCAGCATCGTCAGCATCTCCTGCGTCTCGGAGCTGTTGTTCCCGGTCCCCTCGGCACCGCTGCTGAGGACCAGGAAGTCCAGGTACTCGCCGGTCGTGAGACCGCTGACCTCAACCTCCAGGCCCTCGTACTCGGTCTCACTGAAGTCCAGCTTGTAGATCTTGCGCTTACGCTGGAAGCCCATGGTTCCTCCCCGAATGTGTGCATGAAAAAAGACCCGTTACGGGCGTAACGGGTCTACCGAGAGTTGTCAGTCAAGCGTCTCGTGTGGACATTTCTTTCCGAAGCGGGTCATCGAGTTGCAGTTCCAGCAGAGGAGGCGATACCCGTCTTGTGGGAACCCTCTCCGCTTCAGGTCTGCGTATATGTGGCTTCCCACTGCCAGGCGATGAACTTTCCCATCCCCGTTGGTGTGGTCGAGGCAGAGGAAAGCCGAATCTGTTTCGGGGCAGTTGGTGCACGCACATTTGCCTCCGTAGGCAGCTATCAGCTCGTCTCGGTACCGTTTCCTGCGTTCCGCTCCGAACCTCTTCTGGGCTTCTCGATACCTGTCCGGGTCGTCCCAGTATGTGTTCCGTGAGTTGCACGCTCCGCAGAGACCGTTCGCGACCATGGGTCTGGTCGGGTGGCATGTGGCGCGCAGGCGGTCAGGGCGATCCTTCTGGTAGCACGCCCGGCAGAGTCCAAGAGCTACGTGCGAACGCTCTGGGTGGCAGTCAGCATTTCTCTTCGGCTTACTAGGAGGCTTCCGGAAGTTGGGCGAGTAGTCCTCTGGTGCCTTCCGGCGCCGTTCGTTACCGCGCGCCTGATCGTACTGCTTCATGTAGCAGGAACTGCATAAGCCCTTCGCCTGGTGAGGGCGGTCAGGGTGGCAGTCCGGTGGGGTGCCCCGTGCTCGACGTGTTCGTGCCATGAAGTGACATTAGCACGGGCACCCCCCAGATTACTTGCTTACGCCCACGTGGGGACTGCGCCATCTGCGAGCACGCCAGGCACTGCCCACGTAAGTTCACCGGAGTCGGCGCGGGTGAGTGGGTAGTCGGTGAACAGGCACTCGTTGGCGAGCGTCTGGCCCGACACGTTGATGCTCACCGTACGGTTCACGGACGTCGACGGGACCGTCTTGAAAACCGTGTGGCTGAGGTTCGACGCGTCGTTGAAGACGCCGTTCAGCGTGATGCTGAAGTCAGCGAGCAGGAGCAGTCGCTCCATCGCGGACTTGTCGATGCCGGTGACATCCTGAGTTGCACGAGGCGTGGCGAACTCAAGGTTGGTGATGTCGTTACGAATGTCGCGAGCGGTGCCGCCGCTGTCGTCGACCGACAGCGTGGTCCACGCGAGGCCGGACTCCTTGGCCATCGTGCCCTCCTAGGTTGTGGCCATGACGAAGGCCCGCCGCGTGTGCGACGGGCCTGATCGGTATTCAGTTGTCAGGAGGGCTTAGCCCTGCTCGATTCGCTTCGCGATCTTTTCTTGGTGCTCAGCGAAGTCTTCCTGCCAGTCGGATCCCCGCACGTGCTTGCGCACGCGCCCTGTGGGATTACCGCGGTGGTCACCGTCACGTACGACGAAGATCTCCTGCTTGTCGAGGAGCTTCCTGTGCTCAGCGGCTCGGAAGCAGGGCTGGCCGGACTCGAAGACCAGCCAGTTCTCGTTCTCGCTGACGTTCAGTTCGGTGTACTTCCGCCCCGCCGTGCGGGCGGCGTGCAGCATCTCCGGTGGCAGGCCCTCGACGCGTACCCGCCATCCGTTGATGTAGTGGGGGCAGTCGATCTCCGCACAGGTCGCCTTCCGCCAGTGGGTCTGGAGCGGAGAGACGATCTGATAGGTCTTGTAGTCCTGGACCTTCCCCTGCGGCGGCAGCCGGTTGAGACGCTGAGCCATGCTTCCTCCCCGAAGCGAGATCAGAAGAGAACCGAGGTGTCGTTCCGTACGGCCACCACAGCGAACGTCGCGCTGGTGAACGTGCCGGTCGTGACGGCGCGCAGGTACCGTTCCACCGTTTGTGTACGGCTGGTCTGGAGGCGTTCTGCTGTGACGCCTGTTGCCGCGGTGAACGTTCCGCTGGTCACGTCGGCCCATGCGTCACCGGCGCCGTTGTCCGAGGACTCCTGGATCTTCACGGTCACCGACGTTCCGGTGAACGCGAAGACTTGCAGGTAGAACTGCGCACCGAACGCTGTGGAGCCAGTACCGAAGTCCACGCTGGTGCCGTTCGTGGCGGTGGAGTCGATGCGCTTCCCCGCCGTCAGCAGGGTGCCCCACTCCAGCCCGTAGGCATTGGCCTCGGCGCGCACCGCAATGGTGAGCTTGCCGTCGTCCGCGCGGGTCGGGTCGTAGTTCAGCTGCTTGGCCACCATGCATGCGGCCGGGTTCCCCAGTGTCGTCCCGCGGCAGTACATCAGGTGGCGGTCTGTGGTCGGCAGCGTCGACAGCCTGTTGTGCGTGCCGTCGGTGCCGTCGGTGCCGTCGTTGAAGAAGGCCGTCCACTCGATCCGACCGTCCCGAAGGCCGCCGATCCGCTCCATCGCGGACTTGTTGATACCCGTCACGTCGATGGTGGCAGGACCGCCACCGATCTCCCCGAGAGCGCTGGTGTCTCCGGAGATGTCGTATCCGCCCAGGTAGAAGTTATCCCCGAGGCCGCTTTGCTTGGCCATGTCCCCTCCTTACTAGGGCGATTGCAACCAGAGGTCGTCGATGATCAGTGGGAGTCGCACGGAGAAGACCCGGAATTCGGCGCCGTCCATGTTCAGGTAGCCAGCGCGGGATTCCAGCGGGGATCCGTAGGCCCCGAAGATGTCGATGTGCCGGACGTTTCCGCCCAGCTCGAAGTCCCCGCAGTACGCACGCATCAGCGTGTCCAGCGCCCGGGTCAAGTTGGGATCGATGTCGTCGTACGGGGAAGTGAGCGTCCCTGAGTACAGGCGGACCGTCAGTTCCAGCCGGACTGAGGTGTTGTCCAGGCCCGACGTCTTCACTGGAGTCGTACGTTCCACCCATACCGAGCACGTCAACCCATTGCTCGGGGACTGCTTCGACTCGTGTTGATTCACTGACTCGAAGAGGCCGGTCGCCAGAGCGTGAGACTCGATGACATCGAGGATCGCCTGGATATCCAGAGCCATGAAATCTCCCCGAGCACAGCGAAGGCCCGTCGGGTGAACGACGGGCCTTCTTGGTGAAGGTATATCAGATCAGTCGACCGCGGGCTCGGTGTGCCCGCAGGATCTTGCGCGCGATGCCCCGGCGTTTGTGCTTCAGGTTCTGCTCCACGATCCGGAACGTTCGGTAACCAGGGAAGATAGTGACGGGCGAGTTCCTCGAACCCACACCCTCAAGCCACGGGCCGTAGACCACACCGCTGTCGTGCACTTCCCACCGGTGCTCACCGATCTGCCGCTTGTCGATCTTCGACTCGTAGTAGCCCGTCGGATGCCGCAGCACGCGCCCGAGCCGGGAGAGGACCATCTCCTCGCCCTCGTCGGCGATTGCCTTGGCGACATCCTCCTCGTACTCGGAGGCGTGTCGGTGAATCTCCCCGCTGTGGATCGGCCCACGTACACGGGAGCGGAAGTTGATCTCGAAGACAGACATCAGATCGTCCTCGTCCTGGCCTTGCGGCCGTAGGTCCGGTAGACCTCGGTACGCAGGTCAATCAGCGCTTCGATGGTCGCCGCACGCCGTGCAGTGCCGCCGAAGTTCGACGACGCCGACATGGTCCGGAACCAGCCGGTCTGCTCCTGCATCAGCTCATGGATCGCCTCGGCCGTCGTCAGCTGCCGAATGCCCGAGGGGGCGTCCCACCGGTACACCGTCGCACCCGTCAGGTGGGTGGCAGCCGTCGTCCCCAGAGCGCCCCGGGTCACGTTCAACGTCCGCGGCGCGTAGATGTCCGCACCCACGCTGTGCGCGGCGATCACGGTGCCGTCGTAGGACCGGATCACCGTCAGGTTGTTGCCGGTGACGTCCACGACCAGCATCGACTCAGCGTCGATCTTGATGATCTCGTCGGGAGCGAACTGCGTCCCATCGGACACCGCAACCGTCACGTCGCCCTTGCTGTTCGTCAGTCCCGTGCCACCCAGGTTGATGCCTGTGTCCAGCTGGGATCGGCTGGTGACGATGAAGCGTTCACTGTCGATACGCAGGATTGAGCCGACGCCGACCTCCGTGGACACCGCAGCGGTCACGTCGATCCCAGTCTCCGTGGCATCCAGAGCTTCGATCGTGACGCCGGTGTTGAACTCGTCGTTGCTGTAGCCCCACAGTCCCGTGATCGCGATGTCCCGCTGTGGAGTCGCCCCACCGCCGAACGCCGCAGACGTGGAGATCTTCAGCTCCAGCCGGTTATAGGGCGGACCGGTCTGTGCAGGCGCCAGCAGGTAGTTGCTGGACCCGATCGTCACGCCACCAGACGTCAACGACGTCACGGACACAAGCTCGGTGTCGTCCAGCCACAGACGCCACGGGAGCGCGTCCTGCATGTTCGGCCAGTCAAAGTACTTGGTCGCCAGCTCCGGGTAGAACCGGCGATGGCACAAGCCGTCGACTCGCCGGGACGCCGACTCGATCGCCCGGTCGATGTTCCGGAGGTTCCTTGCAGGCTCGTTGATGTCGAGCGCCCGCTTCAGGGTCTCCCGGGTGGTGTAGACGGCGCTGGTAATCGTCATGCGTCGCCCCTCCCATGGGAAAACCCGGCCGAACTACCTACAGTCCGGCCGGGCCTGGTGTTGTCAGATGATGCGGCGCATCAGCGGCCACTCATAGTTGCCCAGCGGGCAGAAGAGGCCACCCTTCGGTGATGTGTCCAGCGGCTCGCCGTCGAAAGGGCAGGCGAGCGGAGGCTCGGCCTTCTCCTGACGGAGGAACTCCGCCGCCTCGACAGCGATGCTGTGCAGCTGACGCCAGGACATCAGTCCTCCTCGTCGGCCTCACGCAGACGCTGAGCGATCTGCGCCTTCGTGCCATACGTGGCGACACCCTTGTCCTCAGCCACAGCCTTCAGCTCAGCCAGAGACATGGCGTCGTAGTCGACAGCCTCTTCGGAGTCCCCTTCGGAAGCCTCTTCCTCAACCGTCTCATCCTGGACTTCGTCCAGAGTGGGCTCGGTCGACTCCGCAGCAAGCTCCGGACCGGACTCATCAACAAGCACTTCACTAGAGTTGGAGTGCCCCTGACCGGCCTCGGCTCCGATCAGGGGCTCACTCGCGGGGACGACCGGGGAGGTTTCGTCGGCGCGAGCGTTCGTGGGACCACCATGAGCGGTGATCTTCGGCATCTCATCCTCCACAGGGGGCCAGGGAACCTGCACCTGGCTACCGCACGAGGCGCAGAAGAGGGGCGAAAGTTCAATGAGACCCGGCTGCACCCGACCCAGCCGGACGTTCCACCGCCGCGCACAACCCGCGCACGATACGGTGATGAAAAGGGGGAGCCGACCAGTCCCGGCTCCCCCTCCTTCACGCTCGGTGCTGCCACAGTGCGGGCACGCATCCAGGTCCAAGGCGTAGCGCGTCGAACAGGCCGCGCACGTGTGCACTGTCACAGCAATTCTCCTAAGCCGAGGTGAAATCAGGCAGCGACCAGAGTCGCGCCAGTGGTAAGCGGGACCCACGTGCAGTACACGGTCACGGCGCCGTCGATGGTGCCCGAACCAGTCGGAACCAGGTCGACAGTGCCGGTGGTAACCACTGCATTCAGATCCACACGACCGCCACGAAGGAACTTCGAAGCAGCCGTCGTGCCCTGGTCCAGACCCACCACGGAACCCGCAGCGGTGTCCGTGGTGCCCAGGTCGGTCGCCGTCACGATGACGAACGTGTCGCCCGTAGTCGGGTCGTTCTGGATCGCCAGCGTGTTCGCGCCAGCCATCGTGGTCGTGACCTTCAGCCACAGCGCCGTGATCAGCACTTCGCCACCGGCAACGGTGAAGCAGTTGACGTTGACGCCGTGCTGAAGGGTGCCCGAAGCCTTCGACACCGGACCGTTGCCCAGATCGATCTGACGAAGCTGAGAGCCGCTGAGAATGACAGACATGGTTCAGCTCCTCTCTCAGAACGTCTGCGGGTTGGCGAGATTCGTCGGCTTCCGCATGACGTTCAGGTCGTGCAGAACGTTGAGGATTGCCACGAACTTGGTGCCGTTGGTTCCGAGGTCCGGAACGTTCAGCGACACCCACTTGAAGCCGTCGGACAGCTGCTCGGAACGAACCTCGACGACCACCAGCTGCTGCTCGGAAGCGCCACCGATGTCCGTGACCTCGGACGCCGCAGACTGGGACCACTCAGTCCAGGTCTCGTCGCCGTCCAGCGTGGTCTCGGTCTGGTAGTACGCCTTGGTGATGATGTCCAGGTCCTGGCTGGTGCCACCAGAAGCAGCGTTGTGCTCCTGAAGGTCCAGGTCCAGACGGTCGGTCGACCCTGCGGCTGCGATGACAATGAAGCTGACACCGCCCGCGTCCTTCAGGCAGACCCGGTTACCGGTGATCGCACCGGCCACGGCGTCAGTCGGTACAGCACCGGCCGACACGTTGAACAGACGCCCGAGAGCGGATGCTCCAGTTGCCATGATGAGTTCCTTTGTTTGTGGCGCAAGTCTTGGCGCGGGGTGCCAATGCCGCGTTGCTCACACCCGGGGCGGGGTTTCGTTGCCGCCCCGGGCACCAAAAAAGACCCCGGGGGATTCCGAGGTCTCACGTGAGTTGCCGTTTATCAGCGCGTGGCGATCTGAACGAACGGCGAGAGGGTGTTGCTACCGGTCTGCGGGGTGACCGCGGACTGGATCCAGGGACGCCCGTCGACACGCTCGATGAAGCGCAGCGTGGTCTGGTCGTTCTGGAAGCGGTAGTGCGGGGAAGTGTCCGCCTGGATCGCCTGACGGTCACCGATCAGGTAGTAGCCCAGGTCGACGAAGGTGATGTCACCAGCGTCACCAACGGAGTTGACCTTCTCCGTGAAGAACACCGGACGACCGAGAATGGTCATCGGCGGACCGGAGACACCGTTGTTCAGCCAGATCGCCGAGCCACCGGTACCGACGCTCAGAGCCATCGTCGCGAGCTCCGGGAAGGTGTCAATGTGGGCAATCCACACCGCACGGTCCAGCGAAGACGGCAGCATCCGGCTGTACATCTTGACGATGTTTTCCCAGACGATGGTGTCGGCGCTCTGACCACTTTCCGCGGCGACGGAAACCATCGCCGAAGAGTTCAGGAAGCCGAGCGGCTCACCCACACCGGAGCCCCGGATGAACGCGATGTCCTCGAACCAGGCAATGGCCTCGGGGAAGATCTCGTTGATGAACATCTGGAGCGAGAGGATCGAGTCCGCGAACAGCTCGTTCGGAACCTCGGAGTACGCGGTGAGCTTCTTCGCCTCCAGCTTCACGCGACCGAAGGTCGGCGAGCTGTCAGTGAGCGAAGCAGCCTCTTCGGTCCAGTAGGCCGTGACACCACCGTAGATGTTCGACGCATTCGACGTGGCGTCAATCATCGGGAACGGGACGGTGAGCGTCTCCATCGGAACCACGCGAGCGCGGGGACGAATCATCGCCGTCTCCAGAGCCACACGAAGCAGCTCCGAGCGCAGGGTCTCCGGGATCAGGAAGCCACCATCGGCCGGAACGTTCGAGCCGAACGAGTTCTGAATCTCACGGATCTTGTGCTGCGCAGACAGCGCCTCAGAAGTGCGAGCGCCATGCCAGATCGCCGACATGAACTTACGCACGTCGTCGAACTCGTTGTCGAGCTTCGCACCCGGGGCAGCCGGGTTGTACTTGTCGGCGATGCGGACACCCTCGGGGGACTTCCGCGGGTCCAGGTTCAGACGCTTGGCGTCACCCGACGCATCACGCGACCCCTGGTCCTTCAGGTACGAGATCAGCCCTGCCTGGACCTCGGCCTGGATCTGCGCCGACAGGTCGGTGCCCTCGGCCTCGGCCTTGCGGGCGTACTTCGCGATGAAGTCCTTCAGAGACTCCTTCGACGCCATGATGTTCTTGAGCTGGGCGGAGTCGTCCAGCATCTCCGCGAGCTCGTTGTCGTTGCGCGGAATCGCAGTAGTCACAGCAATGCCTCCTTCAGGCGGTTGAACATGTCGTCCGCGCGCTGCGACGGCGACTCGGTGAGCTGTGCGACGGCCTGCGCCCATGCATTGGGCTCAGGAGTCTTGGGGTCGTCCGCTTCCTCGTCCTCGTCCCCGGATGCGTCATCCGGGTCGGGCTCCATGCGGGACGCTTCGGGCTCCTCCTCGTCGGCGGAGTCCTCGGTCTCTTCGCTCTCTTCCTCTTCGTCCTCGTCGTCCTTCTTGGGCTGGAGGAAGGGAGGGAGCTTCTTCTTGTCTGCGTCCTCGACCTCTTCAGATTCGGTGGCGTCGCTCACGTCCTCGTCCTCTGCTTCGTCGTTGAACGCATTCAGGTGCTTGCGCAGGTGCGCCTCCGCAGCCGAACGCTCGGCATCAGAAAGCCCCTGAGTCTGGGGGAGACGGGCCAGCGCATTGCGCACACCAGCGACACTTGCGGCGCCCGGAGTCCCGTCAGCGGACACAAAGTGGTGCGGCAGCTTGCACGCGCTCTTCGGCACGGCGCCGTCCACGACCTTGTCCTCGTCGTAGTACGTGTAGACCTTCTTCGCCGTGGCCACCGGCACCGGAGACGGCAGATGCGCCTCGTTTGCGCTGGCATCCCACGTCCCGTCCTTGACGGCCGTGGAGTGCGCCGGAGAGACGGCAGCCTCAACCACCGCAAGCTCGTCACGGATCGCCTGGCGAACCATCGCAGCCAGCTGCTCGCCGAACCCATCGGCGTCCAGCCGGACCGTGATCGTGGTCTCCTTCGGCACAGGCGGAGCCGACCGTGTGGCCTGCTGAGTCGCCGCCGTGTTCACGACGGCAGCAAGACCCGGGTCCGGAGCCTGGTCACGACCGGCGTACCGGTACATCGACAGATCCCACGACGCAGCCAGACGAGCAGCTACCGGCGCCAGAGCCTGCTCCGGCTTCTCCTCGTCCTCACGCTTCGGCAGCGGCATGACCTCATCAGCCAGACCGGCCTCAACCGCCTCCTTCGCGGAGTACCAGGTCTCAGCCTTCATCAGGTCACGCCACTCGGCAGCCGTGCCACCAGCACGAGCCGCATACGCATCAGCGATGTTGTCGCTCTGCTTGTCCAGCAGCCCGACCATGTACTCCATGTCCGCGGCGTTGCCGTAGCAGGAACCCGACGCGTCGTGAATCATCAGCTGCGACTGCGGCATCATCACCAGCCGGTTACCGGCCAGCGCGATCACCGACGCAATCGACGCGGCCAGCGCATCCACATACACCGTCACGTTCGCCGGATGCGACCGCAGCGCGTTCGCGATGGCGATCCCCTCGAACACCGAACCACCCGGGCTGTTCACCCGCAGGTTGATGTTCTTCGTGGAGACTTCCTTCAGGTCGCGGATGAACTCATCCGCATACATCCCGAACCAGCCACCGATCGAGTCGTACACGTAGATATCTGTCGTGTCGACTTCCTCGGCGGAATTCGAGATGCGGTACCAGTCGGCCGCGTTCTCCGGGGGTTTCACCCCCTGCGGGACCTGCTGAGGGCGGCGCTGAGCCACCAGCTCAATCCAGGACATCAGTGCCCTCCTCTTCAGGCGGTGTCCACCCCATGCGGATCAAAAGGTTTCGAGTCTCCTCCGGAAGCCAGACCTCGACATCGGTGAGATCCACAGCAAGAGGAGCGGCGACCAGGTGAAGATTCACCCCGATCCCGTCCCGCGCCGAAGCGTGGATGTCGACAGCCGAAACAGACCGGCTGATGTCCTCGTCGTCGAGGAAAAGCCGAGCCAAAGCCCCGCCCTCCGACACCAGCCGCACGGTGTGCCGCTTACTCATCAGGCTGTTCCTCCGGCTTCTTCTCCGGCTTCTTCTCCGGCTTGACGGGCTCCTTCTCCTCTTCCTCCTCCGGCTCCTGGCCAGGAGGAAGAGCAGGAGGCGCAGCGAACGTCAGCGGAGGCGGAGTGTCCGGCTTCGGCTTCTCCTTCATCTCCGGCAGACCCACCGCCGAGAGAATGTCCGCCGCCTCCCACAGCCCCGTGTCCGCGAGATTCTTCGCAGCCAGCGCCTTCGCAGACAGCACCGTCGCCGCAATCTCGTCGTCCTCCGGAACCGGGTTCACGAAGTCGAACTCCAGATTCGCCGCAGACGGCCCATACATCGGAAGCAGCAGCGTGTTCAGCGCCTCACGCGCACGAATCAGACGAGGCTTCGTCATCCACCGGGCGAACATGACCTCACCGGCGTACGCATTCGCCTTGTTCACGTCGTCCGTGGCGCCAGTCATCGCCTTCGGAAAACCGAAAGCCTCCCGGATCGTCTCCCGAGAGGCTTCCCGCAGCTCAACGAACTGCATGTCATCCATCGTGTACTTGCGCTCGACCCACTTCATCCCCGCTTCCAATATCGCCACGCGGTGAGCGTTGGCGACACCGCGGTGAGTCTCCGCCCACCGGGCCTGGAACTGGTTGAAGTCCTCGTCCGACAGATTCTGCTCTGCCTCGATGACACCACCGGGCACCGCAGAGTTCATGAAGAACGCACGCGAGTACTCAGACGACAAGTACGTGGCATCCAGATCCGCCAGGATCGACTGCACCGCACCCAGGCCCCGGTACGGGTCCAGCGGATGCGGACGCCGAAGGAAGATCACATCGTCCGTCGACAGCGGAACGTCCTCACCACCCGGACCGTGGTAGATGTACCCGGCCAGGTAGTTCTCCGGATCCGGCACCGGCTCCATCCGGTCCGGCCGCACGAACCACAGCTCCTGCGGCAGCCCGAACGCGTTCCTGACGATCAGCCAGTACTGCTCACCGGTGAGCTCCTCATGCTGCTGAGCAGACTCCCGAAACGCAGGCCCCGTGAACCACGGGTTCGGCTTACGCCACAGATCCAGAGCCGGATGCCGAGTGACCTCGACCCGGTTGTCCTGCATCCCCGACGTGCCACCCTCATACCGGCGCCGCCCATCACGAGGCACCCGGTACAGACGCCACTCCACCTGTGAATACGCCGTGCAGATCCGGTCCGAAATCGCGAACAGCGTGCCGTTCGAGCCCTGCGCCCGCATCTGCGCTTCCATGCCCTGCACGGGCGTGGTCGGCGCAACATACCCACGTCGCGCAAATGTGCGAGGCGTGTACGGGACAGGGGACTTATTGAGAAGCGGACCGAGCAGGGTACGACCCATCTGCGCTCCTCACGTATGGAATTGACAAATTTCGTGACACACGGTGAGCTGTCTGCCGCATCACTCGTGATCGAGAAAGGACAGCTCATGGAGAGCGAGATCGTCCGTCCCTGGTACAACGCGTCCAGCAACGACGGCAGCAGCTGCGTAGACGTCCAGTTCCACCGGGACGGCACCGTCAAGGTCCGCAACTCCAAGCGCCCCGACGAGGCCATCACCTCGTTCACCAGCGAAGAGTGGGCCGCCTTCATCACCGGCGCCAAGGGCGGACTGTTCGACCCGCTCGTCTGACGGACCCTGCCGGGCCTGATGCCGCCGTCTCGCATCAGGCCCACATCTATGCTCAGAACAAGACAGAAGGAATCGCTGTGACCGTTCAGACCGACGGCGATCAGTAACCCTGAGACGGACCCGGACTCACCGACACCCCTCGACGTGAGTCCGGGTCTCCTCACGTTCAGGGGCCGATCGCCATCCACGGGCCAGCCAGCAACGACGCCGAGTTCGACGCCGGAGTAATCGACGCAGGAAGCGACGTCTGCGACGTGCCCGCCGTCGCATACCGATACGTCGCCGCCGTCAGCCCCACATTCAGCGCCGTCGTAGCTCCAGCCGCACCCGCCGCATACGTCAGCGTCGGAATGGCCGACGCGTTGAACACCAGCGCAGCCCACACAAACGACCCAGCTGTCAGCGCAGTCGACGACAGCGTCAACGACTGCACACCAGCCGACGCCGTCACCGTCGCGTCAGCATCAGCCGTCACCAGCCGAGTGCCATCCGACGAGTACAGACCACCAAAGTTCTGGCCAGCCGTCGTACCCGAACCCGCAACCGCCATCCACCAGTACAGCTTCGTCACCGAGACGGCCTTCGGGATGTGCATCTTCGCCAGGTAGACCGTGCCACCCGTCAGCTGGATTGCATTCACTGCACCCGACGGGTCATACGTCCACGCCACCAGGCCATGCGTGGAAGGTGTCGCCTCACCGAGAGCGTTCCCCGACACCGACAGGTTTCCCGTGACGACGTAATCACCGGTCACCGCCTGCGAACCGACCGACGTCACCGCACCTGCCTGCGACACCGAGAACTTCGACGTACCCGAAGAGTCCTTCAGGTCGAGGAGAGTGCCCGCGCCCCGTGCCGCGATGACCGGAGCCTCAGAGTTCTCCGACCGGACCTCCAGGCCCACGCCCTTACCCGACGTCGCCTGCTGAGTCGCCGACAGCGCAGCGAGATTCCCATCCCGCGTACGGGCCTGGACGGAGCCGAAGGTGACGTCCTCCGACGAGCGTTCAGTTGCCATTACCGTCCCTCCGTACGGGTCAAAAAGGTCAGGGCTACTGGCCCCCGAAGAACTGCCACTGAAGGACAGCCGCCCCCAGGCCCGCCGCAATCACCCCGGCAGGCACATAGATCATGCTGATCCCGAACGCAACCAACGCCACCGCAGCCAGCGCCAGCAACCCCGACACCACCGAAGCCACCGCACCAGGCCGCAGCTTCGGCAGCAACGTCCGACGTGTATCCGTGCGCATCGCTCTCCCCTTAACCCAGGATCCGCAGCCGAGGACGAACCCCCTTGTAGAACGCCAGAAGCAGCGCATCCGCGTTGTCAGGCGAACGACCCGTCCGGTCCCGGATGTCATCCTTCGGCTCCACCCGGATCCGCCCCTTGCTGTCCAGATCCCACCGAGGCTGAGACAGCTGAGCAGCCGTAATATCCGCGTTGTCCATCTGCGACAGATCCCACCCGCCCTGAGCAGAAAGCTCACGGCCGATCGTCCACCACATCTCAGCCCGCAGATTCAGGAACTTCTTCTTGTCCACCGGCGACATCGACACGTTCACGCCGATGATCCGAGCGTCATGCTCATGCCGACTCGCCGCGTTCCGCAGCTCACCGATCACACCGAAGCCCACGCCGATCGAGTCGATCTTCACCGACGTGGCGCCGGACTCACGAATCGCCCGCAGCACCAAAGGCGCGATCTTCTCCGGTCGGTCGGTGCGAATCCGCCACTCACGGCCAGCAACACGACCACGGCGCTCACGCACCACCGTCTCGTCCTGACCACCACCGACGTCGACACCCAGCTCCACCGGAGACAGATCCGCGGGGGAGTACCGGTGCTCCGGATCGATACGGCACGCCGCCACATCAGAAGCACGCACCACCGTGTCATGCGAGTCCACAGAGAACTCGCCGAGCACCTTCGACCGATAGAGCGGATTGTCCTCGCCCCAGTCGGTCTTCTTCTCCTCCACCCAGATCTTCGACACCAGCGACGCCGCCACCTCGTCGGTGACCCGCTCGCCCGTGAAGTTCGGGGAGTCGAAAGCAGAGATGCCCATTGAGAACCAGCCACTTCCCGGCTGGCACACCTTGTAGAAATGCGACGCAGAGTTGTCCGGGTTCCCGATCGCCAGCTGACGGCAGTCAGGACCGGTCGCCAGCGCATCCCCAGCCACCCACAGCTGCTCGGGGATGCCGCATGCCTCGTCGTAGACGACAAGAACGTACTGAGCGTGGATACCCTGAAACGCCGACTCGTCCTGGTCAGCAGGCTTGCGACCGAACGCGACGAGCTCCTCGTCGATCAGCCACTCGGTCTGGTTCACACGACCCGGCAAGGCACCCGACTTGTGCATCCGCCGCACGTACCGCCACAGAATCGCGCGGACCTGAGCCGTCGTCGGCGCCGTCGTCACCACGAACGCAGACCCCGGCGGGTGGGCATCCAGCCACCACGAAATCGCCAGCGACGCAGTATGACTCTTCCCGATTCCATGGCACGAGCGAACCGCCGTACGACGGTGATCCCGCACGCTGTCGAGGATCTCCTCCTGCTTGGACCACACCTGCTGGCCGAGCCGCTCACGCACCCACAACCCCGGCGACTGCATGTACTTCGTCTGCCGGTCAAGCGACTGACGGCGATCCACCGCCGCTTTCAGCTGATCCCGCACGATCTTCAACCGGCGCGTATCACCGGTGCGAACCAGCTTGTCCACCAGCTGCGACAGCTCGCCGACATCCAGCCCAGCAAGATCGTTCATGCCGATTCGCCCCGCGTGACCGACACCAGGGTGTCCGTCGGGATAGCGAACACCGCCCGATGGAACTGATCCTTGAAAATCGTCAGACGACCTTCCTCCACGAAGTACGCGGCGGGCATCGTCTTGCTCGACGGCGTGTAGTCCCCGAAGAGCTGGTACTTCACGGTGTAGCTGTACAGAGGATCCCGAACAGCAGGCATCGCGGCCTCCGTGCTGGTGGTGTTGGTAGATTCGGGACCGTGACGCACACGACCTCGGTCCTTTTACTCAGCGCTGTCGTTTACGCAGCCCTTGGAATGGCGTTCCTGACCAGTCGCGACTCCACGCCGGGACGCCTGTTCGAGAGCGACGACGAAGACGCCCGCATGCTCGTCGCCGTAGGACGCAGACGCCCCGCCCTCTTTGCCGTGGCGATGACCGTGGTGTTCGTCGTCGCGCTCGTCGTGTGGCCGCTGCTCGCCCTCTGGGAACTCGTCACCCTCGATTGGGCCCACTGGTTCCACCGGCTCACCAGCCACCCGCTGCGCGAGTGCACCGACGAAGAAATCGAGCAGGACAGCTAGAGAGCTTCAGCAGCCCCGACCATCGCCGGGATCACGAAGCACAAGAACGCCGCAGACAGCAGCCGCACACGGTCGAACGCCGCAGGCAGCGTCGAACCGGCCAGCACCGCCAGCGCAGCAAAGATCAGAGCGAGCAGATAGCAGATGAACGAGAGCATCGAAACCTCTCAGGTAGTCGCGAGATAGCCGCGCCCCCTGCATGCCGGACACGGCCTCGGATAGGGCTCATCGCGCTCACGGTTCCAGTTCCGCCAGTCCGCAACCCGGCCTGACCCCTTACACCGCGAACACTGGACCCGATCAGCCACGACCAGGTCCGGCTCCACATCCCCCGGATCCACGAGCTCCTCGTCCGGCGTCGGCAGCGCACTGCGCACCGCCGCATCCTTGGCCTCCAGCAGCTTCCTCAGCGCCACCATCAGCTCAGGCCCGTCGAGCTCGTCGTGCTCCACCAACCACAGCGCCAGACTCCGGAACCGCCCCGACACATCCGCCAGATGCTCCGGCAGATGCCCGTACTCGAAGAACCGCAGGATCTGCGACACCGACTTATGCATCGTCACCACCCCGCGGCAGCGCCGGAGTCTCATCCACGCGCTCAACCGTCGTCTCGGTCTGGTTGATCAGCGCGATCAGCGAGGAGATCTCGCCGCCGATCTGGTCGGCCTCGATCGACAGACGCGTCGTCGCATCCAGACCCAGAAGCTTCGCCTGACGCTCCTCGATCCGCACGATCCGGTCCATCGTCTCCAGCGTGAAGCGACGATCCTCCATCGGAACACCGTCATGGAAGATCACCTTGCCCTGCTGAACCAGGATGTGCTCCCGGTCCAGCGACTCCCACAGATGCTTCTTCATCATCTCCAGGGAGTGCAGCTGCTCGGTGCGCTTCTCATCCACCGTGAACTGATGGACCATCGCCAGACCCCGCCGCACCGCCGCAGCAGCACGCTTCGGGTCAGGCTCGCCCGTCTCGCTGTCCGTCAGCCGCAGATGCTCAGCGATGTCCAGGAGATCCCAGTTCATCGCTTTCAGCCGAGCGGCCTCACGGTCACGCCGGTAGTTGTGGAACGACGGATACCCCTCCGGCTTTTTGTCCGGGAAGAAGTCCTCGTCGTTGCTGAACGGCTCCCGCACCTCGGGGAGTCCGTTTTCGTCGGTCATCGGTCCTCCTGCCGAGTGGAGGCAGACGCAACACGCACTCCCCTCCGGAGGTGCGCGTTCTGTCATGAAAAAGCCCCGTCCGGTGGGGTTCGGACGGGGCAGACAATGAGCACCACGTGAAAGAAGAGACACTTATGGCGCTGCACCATTATGAACGTATTGAGCCCACGACGTCAAGAAACCCCTATACGGAAAGCATTAGTTGACGCTTTTATCCTGAAGTTGACGGAACCTTCGTAGACCCCTACAGAAAAACCAAAAATTTTCCCCCGCACCCTAATAGTCCGACAGAATGGTGGTAGACACGAGGAAAACGTTAAGGAGGCGCCATGCCGAACATCAGGGCCGAACTCATCGCCGAAGCCGAGGTGCTGCTCACCCCCGCCGAAGTCGCCGCCCTCTTCCGCGTCGACCGCGCCACCGTCACCCGCTGGTCCTCAGAAGGCAAGCTCCCCTGCATCAAGCTCCCCTCCGGCCACCGCCGCTACCGCGAAACCGACGTCAACGCCATCCTGGAAGGCGAGATCCCTCCCAGCCTGCGAGACAAGGAAGACTAAGCCCATGCCCTGCACCGAAGACCACACCCGCGACACCTGCGGACCGATCTCCTGGCACGACACCGGCAACGGATGCTTCATCCCACTCCACGCCTTCGAAGAGGAAGCCCGACGCAGGCTCCGCGAAGTGGAGACGCTGTCCCGGATCCGCAGGCTCATGTGGGCCGAAGTGCAGGGCTGAAGGCCCACAGCTCAGGAAAGAACAGGAAGATGACGAGCGCCAGCAGGGACTACACCATCCACCGCCTCACGCCCGGAACGGACATCCTCTCCTGCTGCGGGCAGAACAGATGGAAGCTCCCCCCAGGGGATGAGCTCGCCACCGACGAGAACCTCATTGACTGCCCCGGGCTGGAGTCGAGGGCAGCAGCCCTCGGATTCCCAGTGAAATGCCCCCACTGCGGGCCAGACGCCGGGCCGATCCCACCCACCCACTGGACCAAGCACCTGATGCGGCACCACCCGGAGTCCAGCACCACCCACGCCCCGGCTCCGGTCGTGGGCACCCTCCGGGACCAGATCACCGAGGCGATCCACGCGACGTCGGTCTGCGAGGTCGGCGATCCGGTCCACTGTGGCGGAGGCTGCCGGGACGCCGCCGATGCGGTGCTGGCCGTCCCCGCCATCCGCGACATGGAGGGCGAGATCGCCGCCCTGCGGCAGGTGGCTCGCGGCTACTGCCCCGAATGCGGGCGCGGCGACGCAGCCCCCACCGTTGACGACTGGCAGCGGGAACGGCAGCGCGCTGACCAGGCCGAGGAGCTTCTGCGCGTAGCGCATGAGACGTCCAATAAATCCGAGGCTGAACGCGCACGAGCCGCACAGCGGGCCAAGGCCGCCATTCGCACGCAGGACAAACTCGCCGAGGAGCTAGACCAGCTCCGCCACCGCTACGACGCCCAGGCCACCGCTGGGTACGAGATGGCCGTCGACCTCCGCAAGGCTGAGAAGGCCCTCAAGCAGGTCCAGCAGGTCATCGCCGACATGAAGCAGACCAGCGGCACCGAGTTCTGGGTGGCGACGCTGGAAGCCGCACTCAGGGATCCGCAGGAGCCGTCGTGAACGACTGCATCACCGCCCAGCTCAACCGGATCGCCGCCGCCTGGGAACACGGCCACGCGGAGCTGACTGACGGCTGCGCCCTCTGTATCGCCGAGTACGCCGAAGTGATGTCCCTCATCCACGGCGACCCTCAGCCGCCGACCGCCTGACCGTCCCACCCGGGGAGACACCCGATGCCCGAGACCCGCACGTACCACGTTGAGTTCGGTCCGGCTTGGGCCGTACCGCCGATCACCGTCGACTTCACCGACCGCACCCGCGCGGCCCGCGAGGTCGCCGCACATGCCATCCCGCACCTGACACCGGTGCTCGACGAGGTGGGCCACCCCGAGTACGCCGACTGCTTCTTTCGCACCGACCGACAGCTGACCGAGGGCTCGTTCATGTGGATCAGCCTTGCCGACGGCATGAGCGCGACCTTCTGCCCAGCCCGCCTGACCCCCGCCCCGTGACTGCCTGTCCCGTCCCCGCCGAGGCTAGCGGCGGGGGCGGGCACCCACACCGTACTACCGAGGAGAAGCCATGACCCAGACACCCGCCGACGTTCAGTTCGGCCGCCCCTTCGTCCTCGTCCGCGACACCGGCGTCTCCGGCGTCGTCGCCAACGGCATCCAGTGGCCCGACGGGCAGGCCGTCATCCACTGGACCGGCAGCCCGCATCCGACCACCACCCCGCACCCAGGCGGCATGGAATCCGTGACCGCCGTCCACGGCCACGGCGGCGCAACCCGCGTCGTGTGGCAGCCGAACGCCATACCGCAGGCCGTCTACGGCGACGTGTGGCCCGAGCTCACCGGCTGGGTGCAGGCCGCGGAGGAAGACGGCGAGCAGATCGATCCGACCGAACTCCTGGCCTACATGCGGGAGCTCAAGCGGCGAGCGCTCGCGCCCGTCCGCGAGTGGGTGAACGGCATCACCGGCCAGGGCGGCCCGTCGTGACCGCCATCTAGCCCGACCGCTCGACTGAAGCGTCAGCCTCGTCCACGCGAGGTTGACGTTTTCTATGTGCGGGGAGCGGTGGTCTGGAAGACTGATACCAGACGGGGTGAGCGGTAAGTCCCTTATGTCGGAATCGCTATAGGTTGTGGCGGGGTGGAAATAATATGTGGCACTGCGCGTAGTACAACATTCAACTTTTAGGTAATTGTACAGCACATCTATATAATTGAACACCGTACCAACAACCTGCACCACGCATGCAACTAACCCTCAGTCACGTGCATGCACCATGCAACCTAGGGTCAAGGAAAGGCAAAGCCTAGTGTTGATCATGGCCCAGGACTGGCATCGACCCACCAGACTGCTATACTTAAGACATCGAAAGGGAGAAAGGCAGGAAGAAGGAAAGAGAGGCACAGGGCCTCATCACTCAGGAAGCGAAGAGACAGAGAGATAGGACCATCATGTCTGGACTTCAGTCCCCCATGTTCGTCAGCCCCCTGGCCCCCACCTACGTGGAGCAGGTTCACACCCCCGGTGCCCTGGCCCTGGACAGCTACAACGTGGCGCAGTTCAACAGCCTGAAGGCGATGATCAAGGCTGGTACCGGTCCGGCCTCT